>CAJHYK010000589.1_pt1 | contig 14506 bp, 14 predicted proteins | sample 9198691 | NCBI WGS metagenome assembly CAJHYK01 (sample SAMEA7708355, study PRJEB35096) | sediment metagenome | biome: marine neritic benthic zone biome [ENVO:01000025]; feature: sediment [ENVO:00002007]; material: shallow marine sediment [ENVO:03000034] sea grass bed [ENVO_01000059] ...
GATACCGTCTGGGAAGACCAGGAGAATTGGGATTTTCACGACGCGGCGATCCGCGGCAGTTCCTATTACGTGCTGCCGAAGATCCTGCAGTGGTTCACCGGCAATATCGGCCTGCACCACATCCATCATCTGAACGGCAAGATTCCCAATTACCGGCTGCAGGAATGCCTGGACGCCAGCCCGGAACTCAAGGGGATGAGTAGGCTGACATTCATCGAAAGCCTGAAATGCGTGCGTCTGGCCCTGTGGGACGAAGACAGCCGCAAGCTGATAAGTTTCCGCCAGGCAGCGGTGACCTGACCATCCCGTCAGGCGAAGGGGTCCCGTGCGGGGCCCCCGATGTTTTTTAGCCGCCGTCCGCGGCCGGATTTCATGAAAGCTTTATTTTTCTGTCATCAACCGGCCAAAGGCAGTCGGGTAGCATGCCCTCACGAAGAACTGGTGAAAATGCCGCCGCCCATGGCGGACCGGTTGAAGAGGGAATCCGAGATGGGAACCGTTCTGATCCTTAATGCCTTAGTTTTCGCCTTTGTCGCTACGGGAATCCACGACTGGCGGGTTGTCCTGCCGGCCGATCTGGCCGCCGGGTTCATCTGACACCGGCCATGGAAAGGGGCCCCTCTCAGGGCCCCAGTCCGTCGCAATTTTCCTTTCGGCCAGATCAGCCGCCGTCGGTGGCTTTCGGGCTGCCGCTCTTCTTGGCGGTGGCGGCTTTGGCGGCGCCGTTTCCGGCCGCCACCTTGTTGCCGCTGAAGGCGGCGCCGGCCAGCGCCTGCGACAGGCTCGCCGGGTCGGCCCCGCCAAGCCCCAGCTCATGCAGCAGCGAGTCGATCAGCGGCGCCTGGGCGCGGTATTTCAGCGCGCTCTGCACGATGCCGTCCGACGGCGAGCCGCCGATGCCCGCACCGCCGCCATTGACGGTCTCGCCACCATGGACGCCGCCTGCGCCGCCGCCCAGCCCGTCGACCTGCAGGATCTTGATGCTGTCGATCGCTTCCATCGGCTTGACGGATTCGCGGATGATCGCCTGCAGCTGCTCCACCAGGGCCAGCTTGACCTTCATATTGACGATCTCCTCCGACAGGCGGTTGTCGGCGTCGTTCAGCGCGGCCCGGCCGGCGGCCTCCACCGCGTAGCGCTTCTCGGCCGCCTCGGCCCGCAGCTTCTCGGCCTCGGCGTCGCCCTCGGCCGCGATCCGGGTCTCGCCGGCCTTGGCTTCGGCCAGCGTGCGGATGGCTTCGGACTCATCCTGGGCCGCCAGCTTTTCGGCCTCTGCCTTGACCTGGATGGCGATCGCGTCGCGCTCTGCCACCTTGCGGGCCTCGATCAGCTCGATCGCCTTCTGGCGTTCCGACACTTCGGTTTCGCGAGCGGTCACGACCAGCTCCTCGGCCTTGACCGCCTCGGCGCGCACCCGGTCGGCCTCCGCCTGGGCGGCCGCCTGCTGCTTTGACTTCTCGGCGACGACGATGTCGCGCTCCTGGTTCGCCACCTCGACCGAGCGCTCGCGCTCAATGTCCTTCTCGCGGACCAGCCGCTCCTTCTCGATGCGCTGGGCCTCGACCTCACGCTGGGTATGGATGCGCGCCAGCTCGACCTCCTGGTCGGCCACGATTTGCGCTTCCTCGGCTTCCTTGCGCCGGGCCGCCTGCTCGCGGGCGATGTCCGACGCCTGCGACGCCTTGCGCACTTCGACTTCGCGCTGCTGCTCGAGGGTCGCATATTCCGTGTCGCGCGAGATCTGCAGGCTTTTCTGCTCGGCTTCCAGATTCTTCAGTTCGATCTGGACCCGCGTGTCCTGCTCGATGTCGTTGCGGCGCTTGCGGCGATCCTCGATCTCCTCGGTCAGCTTGGTCAGGCCGGCGGCGTCGAACGCGTTGTCCGGATTGAAGAACTCCTTGTTGGTCTGGTCCAGGCCGGTCAGCGACACGGATTCCAGCTCCAGGCCGTTCTTCAGCAGGTCCTCGGACACCGCATGTTGCACCTTCTGCACGAAGTCCACCCGTTGTTCATGCAGTTCCTCCATGGTCATTTCGGCCGCCACCGCGCGCAGCGCGTCGACGAATTTGCCTTCGACCAGGTCCTTCAAGGCGGTCGGCTCCATGGTCCGCCGGCCCAGCGTCTGCGCCGCCGCGGCGATCGAATCCGAGGTCGGCTGGACACGGACATAGAATTCCGCCAGCACGTCGACGCGCATGCGGTCGCGGGTGATCAGCGCCTGTTCGTTGGCGCGGCGCACCTCGAGCCGCAGCGTGTTCATGTTGACCGGGATGACCTCATGCAGCACCGGGAACACCAGTGCGCCGCCATTCATTACGACCTTCTGGCCGCCGGCGCCGGTCCGCACGAATGAGATTTCCTTCGAGGCCCGCGTATAGAGCCTGGAAAAGATCATGCCGATGACGATAATCGCCACGACGAGCAGCACGCTGCCGCCAACGACTCCCATTAACCAATCCAGTGACATCTTGTTCCCCTTTCCTGAATAAAGCGTTCCGCTATTGCCGGACCAGCGCGTCGCTGGTCACTTCGATAGCCTTGAATATGCTTCCCTGTTGGCTGACCAGCAGTACCTGGTCCCCCTTGCGGAAGACCATGTCCGCCTGGTCGGGTTCGATCAGCAGATAGTGGGTCTGCCCGTTATGGTCCCTCAGCTTGCCCTGCGCCGGTTTTCCGACGCGCGCCTCGCCCATGATCAGGACGGCGGTGCGGCCGACGAATGTCTTGCTCTCGACCGCCTCGGTCTCGATATCGGGGATCAGGCGGCCCAGGCCGATCGCCAGGTAGCGGGTTATGAAAGATCCGCCGAGGAAGGCCGGGACGCTGGCCAGCAGGGCAGGCAGGTAATATCCGCTGACCCCGTGGGCGACCATCTGTGTGGCGTAGCCGGCCAGACCGAAACTGGTCAGGAAGGCGACAATGACCACCAGCAGCGGCACCCGCCCGATGCCGAAGAAACCCAGCACCATCTGGAGGAAAGATCCGGCGCCGCCGCCAACATCGGCATCGGCGTCCAGATCCGCGTCCATGTCCAGGTCCGCGTCCAGATCCATATCGACGCCGGCATCGACATCGAGATCGAGATCCGCGTCCAGGTCCCAGTCGTCGGGCACCAGATTGTCCAGTACGCCCATCATCCCGAAACCGCCCATCGCCAGCAGCAGTTCCAGGAAACCAAGTATCAGCATGGCCGCGATCGCGATCGCGAAGGGACGATTGGCCTCCGTCAGAATGAATTCAATCACTGCCGTTCCCCCCTTTCAGTCGGTGGACGGACCTAGCCCTGTTCCTTGAACTGGGCCAGGCGCTCGTTGACGCGGTTCTTGCGCGCCAGCTTCTCCAGCTCGGCGTTCAGTGCCGCCGACTTGCGGTCGGGCGCGTCGCCGCCGCCGATGCCGCCGCCGATCTCCATGGCGCGGTCGAAGGCTTCCGACGCCTTCTCGACCCGGCGCTCGGTGTCGGACCCTTTCGGGCCGCCGCCGTCGCCGCCGCTGGCGGCCGCGTCCTTCTGCGAGGCGCGGTATTCACGCAACTCTTCCTTCATCTCGCTCTTGCGGCCGCGCAGCGCCGCGACATAGCCTTCCAGCTCGGCCTGGGCCTCGCGGGTCTCGCCGATCGCGGCTTCCAGAACCGGAATCTGCGCCTCGATATCCAGCAGCTTGCCGACGCCGGCCTCGGCCAGGTCCTCACGTTTCTCGCCCAGCGCCACCCGGATGTTCTCCGACAGCTCCTCATGCTTCTTGTTCTCGCCCGCCAGGCGGCGCGTGGCATGGTACTGGCGGGTCATCACCCGGCCCAGCTCGGCGCGTACGTCGTCGATCGCGTTGTCGACTTCGCGGATCGCCTCTTCCATCACCATTTCCGGGGCCAGGCTTTCGACCGCGGTTACGATCATGTTGGCGCTGCCCGATACCAGCCGCTTGACGCGGGATGCCAATGACTCGCTCATGACTTGTTTCCTTTCCCTTTCGCTGTCCTCTTACGTGTCGATGTCTCTTTCGCCGGTTTCGCTTCCAGCAGGCCGGCGATCTCCAGAATTTCGGGAAGCCGCGCGGTAACCGCTTCCTCCCGGTAACAATGGGTCTTCGGGGTGAAGCTGTACTGCAGCACGGTCAGCATCAGTCCGAAAATCCTTTCGGCCACCGCGGCCTCCGTTTTCGCCAGGTTTTCCGCGGTCTTTTCCGCCCCGTCCTCTTTCTCGAACCGTTCCAGCGACGACATCGCGGTCGCCATCATGTCCGGCAGCCAGCCCAGCAGATGCACCAGCAGTTCCGAATGGACCCGGTGGCTGGCTTCCAGCGCCCTTACCCGGTGCAACAGCGGGGCGATCCGGTCCTCTTCCACGCGCAGGGCCTCGGCGTAGTCGCTCCGTCCCTGTTGCTGGCGGTGTGCGGTGCGCACAAGGCTGCGGATCTTCTCGCTGGGCGTTACCGCATCCGGGATTTTCAGCGCCGACAGCATGGCCATGTCCTCGGCGCTCATCCGCACGCTCAGCGGTGTCATTTTGTCAGGCATCGCGCCACATCCGTATTCTCCCTATGCGTTCGGAGCATCGCTCAAATGGGTTAATGAATTGCATATGGGGAAGATGTAATTGTATGTCAAGATATGTATGACAAATGTTTTCGATAAAATACAATATAATACGGAAAATGGCGGCTTTCGGGGCGGTGGCATCCGTGGTTCCGCGGTTGAATTCATCCTTGAGTCATCGCCGTCTTTGGCCCATATGGATGTGTGGGAGGCAGGCTACCCTTACGGGTGAGGGAAAATCCGGCAAGAATGAACTGAAATAAAGTTCAAAAGCTGGTTAACAAACAAATTCCGGTGGACCCGACTGTAGGTGTGCGGCATATTGAAGCATATGCCGAACTTGTCCGTGGCGGGTGATGGAGAAGTCAAAATCAGGCGATAGAGACGTGGGAAATATGACAGAGAGAATGAAAAAGGGCGGCCTGCTGGTGTCCGCCGGGTTGGAGAAATTCATTGCCGACAGGGCGGCGCCGGGCACGGGAGTGGACCCGAACGCCTTCTGGGCGGCCTTTGAGGCGATCCTCGACGATATGGGCCCGAAGAACGCGGCCCTCCTGAAGCAGCGCGAGGAACTCCAGGCGCGGATCGACGACTGGCACCGGGCGCGCAAGGGACAGCCCCATGACGCGGCCGCCTACAAGGCATTCCTGCAGGAAATCGGCTATTTGCTGCCCGAGGGCGGCGATTTCCGGATCGCAACGGAAAATGTGGACGACGAGATCGCCACCATCGCGGGACCGCAGCTCGTCGTCCCGGTGAACAATGCGCGCTATGCGCTGAACGCGTCGAACGCCCGCTGGGGCAGGCTCTACGATGCGCTCTACGGCACCGACGTGATTCCCGAGGACGGCGGCCGCGAAAGGCGCGCCGACTACAATCCGACACGCGGCAAGGCGGTCATGGACTATGCCGGCGATGTGCTCGACCAGGCCGCGCCCCTTGGCAAGGGAAGCCACAAGTATGCCACGTCATACCGGCTGTCCGGCCAGGCGCTGGCGGTGACGCTGGCCGACGGCAGCGAAACGGGCCTCGCACAGCCGGAGAAATTCGCCGGTTACCTGGGCGACGCCGACGCTCCCTCGTCGGTGCTGCTGTGCAACAACAACCTGCATATCGAACTGCAGATCGACCGCGCCCATCTGGTCGGAAAGGATCATCCTGCCGGGGTGAAGGACGTGGTCCTCGAAGCAGCCGTGACTACGATCCAGGACTTCGAAGATTCGGTCGCCGCGGTCGATGCGGAAGACAAGGTGCTGGTCTATTCCAATTGGCTCGGCCTGATGAAGGGCGATCTCGAGGCGACCTTCGAGAAGGATGGCAATTCCTTGACCCGCCGCCTCAACCCGGACCGCGAATTCAGTGCGCCGGACGGCTCCACGTTCACCTTGCCCGGTCGCAGCCTGCTGCTTGTCCGCAACGCGGCACAACTGATGACCAGCGATGCGGTGCTCGACAGGAACGGCGACGAGGTTCCAGAAAGCTTCCTCGACGCCATGGTGACGGCACTGATCGCGATCCACGACATCAAGGGTCTCGGCGCCCTGCGCAACAGCCGCACCGGCAGCATGTATGTCGTCAAGCCGAAGATGCACGGGCCGGAGGAAGTCGCCTTCACCGGCGAGCTTTTCGCCCGCGTTGAGGACGCGCTGGGCCTTCCGCGCAATTGCATGAAGGTCGGCATCATGGACGAGGAGCGCCGCACCACGGTGAACCTCAAGGAATGCATCCGTGCCGCGAAGGACCGCATCGTCTTCATCAATACCGGCTTCCTCGACCGTACCGGCGACGAGATCTACACCAGTATGGAGGCCGGGCCATTCCTGCCCAAGGAGGAGATCAAGGCACAGCCCTGGATCGCGGCCTATGAGGACTGGAACGTCGATATCGGCCTGGAATGCGGCCTGCCGGGGCGCGCCCAGATCGGCAAGGGCATGTGGGCCAAGCCCGACGAGATGCGCGAGATGATGGAGACCAAGGGCGCCCATCCCATGGCCGGCGCCAATACCGCCTGGGTGCCGTCGCCGACCGCGGCGACGCTGCACGCGATCCATTACCATCAGGTCAACGTCGCCGAGCGCCAGAACGCGCTGGCCTCGCGCAAACGGGCCAGCGTGGACGCTATTCTGGGGATTCCACTGCTCGCCGGCCGCAACCTCGCGCCCGAGGAGATCCAGCAGGAGCTGGACAATAATCTGCAGGGCATTCTCGGCTATGTGATCCGCTGGGTCGAACAGGGCATCGGCTGTTCCAAGGTGCCCGATATCAACGATGTCGGGCTGATGGAGGACCGCGCAACGCTGCGCATCTCCAGCATGCATGTCGCCAACTGGCTGTATCACGGCATCTGCACGCAAGAGCAGGTCACCGAAACCATGCAGCGCATGGCCGCCGTGGTCGACCGCCAGAACGCGGGCGACCCGGCCTACCGCAACATGGCTCCCGATTTCGAGTCCAGCGTCGGCTTCCTGGCGGCCCGCGATCTGGTCTTCAAGGCCCGCCTGCAGCCCAGCGGCTATACCGAGCCGATCCTCCACGCGCGGCGCCGCGAAGCCAAGCTTAAATACGCGGCGTAAGCGGCGGTGCGGGCCGGAAAACCGATCAGGCCCCGGGGGAATCGTCCTCCGGGGCTTTTCTTGTGTGTCTCGTCCCGGCACCGACTGTCGTGCAGCGCAACCATGAAACCACGGAAGAAACCAGACAGCTCTGATTTGCCTGATACACGCGTGGCGAGCGCCCAGCGCTACTACTATTAAGTTATTATCTAAGTATTTCCACAAACATATAATTGTAATCACAAAAAAACCACGTTGACATCATACGATCGCAGCCCAAGTCCATCGAATTACCATTAATGCATTCTGCCCGTGACTTGGGCTGGACGGTTATGCATAGTTGTATCTTGATTGTCGCAAATAGTTTCATGTTTCCTTCATGGATGACTATTTTTGCGGCACGAGCGGGGTTCGCCGATCGAAAGCGCGAAACCGGGAGAATGAAGCGTGGCAAGTGGTGTCGCGGCGTTTATCGAAAAGCTGTCGGCTGCCGACGATGTCGGGTCGATCCATGATCTCGTCGATGCCGAATTGCGGTCGAGAGGGTTCGATCAGTTCGCCTATCTGATTCTGCAGCCGCCGGAAGGCCCCCTTGAACCCCTCTATATCGGCAGTTATCCGCAAGACTGGTCGACGCATTATCTCGAAAGAGACTATGTAAACATCGATCCGGTCATGTCGGCCGCCACGGGTACGATCGCGCCTTTCGCCTGGAGCGACCTCTACGACCTGCAGCCCGGCGACAGCCGTCAGCGGCTCATGCTGGACGAGGCCGGCGATTTCGGGCTGCGAAACGGCATGACCATTCCCGTTCATGGCCCCGCCCGCGCGTTCGCGACCTTTAACATTTCGGCGAATGTCAGCCCCGCAGAATCGGCGGCGTTATGGAAGCTCCACAAATACGACCTTCATATCATCGCGCTGCACAGCCACGAAGAAATCATCAAGGCAGCCTATGCCGAGGCCAGGCGCAAACCGGTTCGCCTGGCGCCACGCGAACGCGAGTGCCTGCTGTGGACGTCCAGGGGCAAGACCGCATGGGAGATTTCCGTAATCCTTGGACTATCGCAGGATACGGTGCTGCACTATCTGCGCTCGGCCAACGCCAAACTTGGCGTCAACAACAAGACCCACGCGGTGGTAAAGGCGATCATAACCGGGCTCATCGTACCCTAGCGCCCGCAAACCCGTAATCCTGCACCGTCGAAGGCAACCCGCAAGAAATGGCGGGATGCCCTTTCGCGGTCTTTACCCTTCAATCGGGGCCGTAGCCGCCGGGAAGGGCAGGAAAGTGATCGACATCGTAACCAACGCGGATTCGGGTTCCCGCGCCGCCGATTTTCAGGACATGTTCCGCCTGCGCTATCGGGTTTTCAAGGAACGGCTGAACTGGGAAGTCGAAACGCAAAACGGCCTGGAAACGGACCGGTTCGACTATCTGGATCCGGTATATCTGATGGCCTTCGACCCCTCGGACCGGATGGTCGGGACATGGCGAATGCTGCCGACGACGGGCCCGTACATGCTGCGCGACGTTTTTCCGGTCCTGCTCGACGGCATGAAGGCGCCCCGTCATCCGAAAATCTGCGAAGGCAGCCGTTTCGCCGTCGATTGCGACTATCTGGGCCGCTCCGGGCTGGCGGCGCTCAGCCTGGTGACTAGCGAGATATTCTGCGCCGTCGTCGAATTCTGCATTGCCAACGGCTACACCGAGGTCGTCACCGTTTATGACGCCCGGATCGGCCGACTGCTGCCGCGGCTGGCCTGCTTCCCGAAATGGCAGAGCCGCCAGATGCGGATCGGCAACACGATCACCATGGCGGGACGCTTCGACGCCAACCCGGCGGTCCTCAACCGGATCCGGGAAACCAACGACATACAGGGCTCGGTTATCCGCCATGCGCCCTGGAAACTGGCGGAAGTTGCCGCCTGACAAGAGAGGGCCACAGATATGCGTGACGACGAACAAGACCCCGCGGAAGAAATTTCTTCGCCGGAAGCGCTGGCAAGTGCGCTGGAATATCTTCATGCGGAGGCGAAACTGTCCGGATTCGATTTCGTGGCGCATCTGATCCAGGTCGCCGTGACGGCGATCGAGGATGAGGGATGCCAGGCCGACGAAACGGAAGACCGGCAGACGCAGCAGCCGGCGAATTCTCCCCCGAAACTTCGGCTGCTGCAGGGCGGCATGTCGAAAAATGGCGCCCCGCCGGACAATACGGAAGGAACCGCATCATGACTGTGACGCAGGAATTCGACAGCCGGGTCCGGCCCACGCGAAACGGACCGAAGGGCGCGCCGATCGTCGGGATCGCCCATGAGCTCCGCAAGGATCCTCTGAACTACTTCGTCGGACTGATGGAGGAGTATGGCGATGTCGTCGAGTTCAACATCGGCCTTACGCCCGTCGTCATGCTCAACAGCCCGGACGCGGTGAAGCATATTCTCCAGGACAGGTTCGAGGATTACCCGAAGAGCCGTTTCTACCGCGCGTTCAAGCCGGTTCTCGGTCGCAGCATCTTCACCAGCACCGGCGAAACCTGGTTGTCCCAGCGCCGCACCGCCAGCCCCTGTTTCGGCGGCGCCCGCTTCGAGGTCATGGCCGAGCGCATCGTCGGCGCCACGGCCAAGATGCTCGACCGCTGGGACGGCTTCGACCGTGCGGGCGACCCCGTCGAGGTCGTCCATGAAATGATGCGCCTGACGCTCGACGGCGTGACCCAGGCGCTGCTCGACATGGATTTCATCGAGAACTACGACGAAGTTCACGATGCGTTGACGGTCATCCTGCGCGAGACCGAGAAGCGCGTCTGGTCGGTCGCGCCGCCGCCGGACTGGTTCGCGCTGATGACCCGTCCGCGCTACCGGCAGGCGGTCGACACGATCGACCGGGTGGTGCGCGGCATCATCGACGAGCGCCGCCGCAACCCGCGCGATTCGGGCGGGCTGCTGACCACCCTGATCGAGGCGCATGACGCCGAGGGGTCGGGCGACGAGAGTCTGTTGAAGGATCAGGTCGTCGCCATGATCGCCACCGGCCATGAAAGCACCGCCTGCGCCCTGGCCTGGGCGTTCTATCTGGTGACCCAGCATGGCGACGTGCGCGACCGCCTCTATGAAGAAGTGGACAATGCGCTTGGCGGTCGGGACCCGCAAGCCGCCGACCTGCCGGCGCTGCAATATACCGGCATGGTATTCGAAGAGGCGATGCGCCTCTATCCGCCGGTATGGACCGTGTCGCGTGTCGCGACAATGGACGATGAGGTCTCGGGAGTGAAAATTCCCAAGGGCACGACCGTGATGTTGAGTCCCTATGCGATGCACCGCAATCGGGACATCTGGCCGGAGCCGGAAAAATTCATGCCGGAGCGATTCCACCCCGATGCCGTGGCGCAAAGGCCGCGCTATTCCTACTTCCCCTTCGGCGGCGGCCCGCGTGTCTGCCTCGGCAACCGCTTCGCCATGATGGAGGCCAAGATCATGATGGCCATGGTAATCCAGCGCTATCGCCTGTCGGTCGTGCCGGGACAGGAGATCGTCGCCGAACCCATGATCACCCTGCGGCCGCGCAACGGCATCGCGATGAGCCTGGAAAGGCGGCGCTAGATCGTTTCAAGGTTGGTCGGCACCGGCCCGGTCCCCGATTTTGTTTGCGAACCGGTTTTCATTCCCCTTCAATGCGCATCCGTCCGATGGCGTGGGCGGGCCAGTTCCCGACGGTTACGGCGGCGAAAGCGCACGCCGGGCGCGGCAACCTCGCGGGGCGTGACAAATTCCACAAATCGGGGGCGGGAGAGAAAATGGCAGAAGCGAAGTCGGGCAGAGGTGCCAGAACGGGCGGCCGGCGCGGCCGGCGCGGCGGCGGCGAGGCGCCAACCGCCGCCGTGCAGCCGGCCTGGCGGCAGCCCCGCAATCCCTATGCGCCGGTCGCCGCGGTTTCCGCCGACCAACTGGAGGCGATCCATCAGGCTTCGCTGAGGGTGCTGGAAGAGATCGGCATCGATATTCTCAGTGGCGAGGCGAAATCCATTCTCACACATGCCGGGGCCGATGTGGCGGCCGGCGGCGACCGGGTGCGCCTCGACCGCGGGTTGGTGGAGCAGGCGATCGGCAAGCCGCCGGCGGAATTCACCCTGCATGCCCGCAACCCGGAACATTCGCTGAAGATCGGCGGAGCCTGGATCGCCAACTGCGCGGTGGCCAGCGCCCCCAACGCCCACGACATGCAGGGCGGGCGGCGGCCGGGCAACACGACCGATTTCCGGAATTTCCTGCGGCTCATCCAGAAGCTCGACATCATCCATCTGACCGGCGGCTATCCGGTGGAGCCGCTCGACCGGCATCCCTCGATCCGGCATCTGGAATGCCTCAGCGACACGGTGCTGATGACCGACAAGGCGTTCCATGCCTATTCGCTGGGCCGCGAGCGCATCCGCGACGGCATCGAGATCGCCCGCATCGCCCGCGGCGTCGACGACGCGACGCTGGAGGCCGAGCCCAGCCTGATGACCATCATCAATTCCAACTCGCCCCTGAAGCTGGACGACTTCATGTGCGGCGGCGTCATCGAGATGGCGCGGCGCAACCAGGTCGTCGTGCTGACCCCCTTCACGCTGGCCGGCGCGATGGCCCCGGTGACGGTGGCCGGCGCGGTGGCCCAGCAGAACGCCGAGGCGCTGGCAGGGCTGGTGCTGAGCCAGACCGTCCGGCCCGGCGCACCCTTCGTCTATGGCGGCTTTACCTCGAATGTCGACATGAAGTCGGGCGCGCCGGCCTTCGGCACGCCGGAATATATGCAGTCGGCCTTGCTGGGCGGGCAGCTCGCCCGGCGTTACGGACTGCCCTACCGGTCCTCCAATGTCTGCGCGGCCAACACGATCGATGCCCAGGCGGCCTACGAATCGGTGTTTTCGCTGTGGGGCGCGGTCATGGGCGGCGTCAATATCCTCAAACATGGGGCGGGCTGGATGGAAGGGGGCTTGCAGGCCTCCTTCGAGAAGATGGTGCTGGACGCCGATTTGCTGCAGATGGTCGCCGCCTTCCTGATGCCGCTGGAGGTGAACGACGATACCCTGGCCATCGATGCGATGCGCGAGGTCGGGCCAGGCGGCCATTTCTTCGGCGCCGCCCACACCATGGAACGCTACAGCACCGCCTTCTACAGCCCGATGATCTCCGACTGGCGCAATTACGAGGCCTGGCAGGAAGCCGGCAGTCCGAACGCCTACGAGAAGGCGAACCGGCTCTACAGGCAGTTGCTGGACGAATACGAACAACCGTCGATCGACGATTCGGTGCGCGAGGCGCTGGAAGCCTTCGTCGCGCGGCGCAAGGAAGAGGGCGGTGCGCCGACGGACTTCTGAACCGCCGGCCGATGCCGCGGCCAGGCTCGTCGCGGCGCCTGCCGGCGGCCCCGGGACGAAAACGGGGAGAGGCGGCACCTGCCTGTCCCCGTGCCAGCCCTACAAATGCTGGCGGTGGGGAGACGTCCCGTAATAGGTGTGAAGATCGCTCTGGAATTGGGGATCGGCCATGTTGGGCCAGTTGTCCTTGTCGAAACCCGGCGCGTCCTTGAGCCTGTCCTTGTCGACATCGAGCGTAAAGCACTCGTTCTCGGTATCCAGTTGCAGCGCGCTCCAGGGGATCGCGAAGAGCTTGTCGCCCATTCCCAGAAATCCGCCGAAGGACAACACGGCATATTCGATATGCCCGTCGCTCGTATCGATCATCAGATCTTCGATCTTGCCGAGATCGTCGCCGTTCCGGTCGAGAATCTTGTCGCTCTTGACGGTGTCGGCGGACAGCAGGGGATAGGTTCCGGGGCTCGTCATTCGTGGCTCCTTGCGTTGGGGTCGAACAGGTCGGTTTCTGCTGGTTTAACGGGTCCGCCGGGCTTTGGTTCCAACTGAGGGACTCCCCGGCCGGAAAACCGCCCCAGGCGGCCCTGCCGCGCTATGGCGGGGTCTCGCGATAACCGTCGGTCCCTTGCAGAATCTCGAGTGCGCCCGCTCGGCCGTCCGGCTCCTTCGGGATCACGCTCAGGGTCCCGTCGGCTTCCAGCACGACGGCCGCGACCTCGTCGAGACAATGGCGCCCGCCGCCGCGGATGGCACTGACGATTTCCGCCTCGGAAATGCGCTCTTTTCTCATCCGGTGGCGCCGGTATTTTCCCCGATAGTAGAGCAGGCTGGGCTGCGCCCGGACCGCGTTGCGGACGGCTTCGTTTGTCTGCATCAGTCTGGTGACGACGAACTGCAAGAGAAGCAGAAGGCCGATGCCGGTCAGCGCCTCGGCCAGCACGATATCGCGAAACATGATCGGGCTGGCCACCATCGAGCCCATTGCAACGGTGACGATCCAGTCGAAATTATTCATCTGCGAGGTCGACCGCTTGCCGCTCAGCCGGAAGGCCAGGACAACCGCACCGTATATCAGCGGCGCGGTGGCCAATACGCGGAGGATGCCGTCCAGGTCGTTGTAAAAGATGCCCACCGCAATGGCCTAGAATTGCCGCTTCAGTTCTTCCTTCCGACGCTGCATTCGCGCGCCCAGTTCGCCAAGCTGTTCCTTGGACAGGGTTTCGCGCGCCTGCGGAAACATCTCTTCCTCCTCTTCGTCCGCATGGTGTTCGATCATTTCCTTGAGCACCTTGGCGCGTCCTGAAAATTGCGGGTCCGTCGGATCGGTTTTCTCCAGATCGGGCAGCACAAGCAATTCCACCGTGCGGTGTTCCTCGACCGCTTCGTGGAACATCCTGTCGTGTTCCTTGCCGCCTGCGTTCCTGAACGCAGGGTAGAAGATTTCCTCCTCGATCCTGGCGTGGATCTTGATCTCTCTGGCGATCTTCTCAAGCAGTTCGCTGCGCGTCTTTTCCGCGCGCTCCGTCGTCTCGGTCAGTTGCTTCAGGAGCGTTCGTACGGTCTCGTGTTCTGCCTTCAGCAACTCGATTGCGTCCTTGGCCATTCTCGCCTCCAGGTGTCGGGGTCCACGGTATCTCGCGCCTCGGAACGGCGCCGGCGTCGTCGATACCGGAGCAGGTGGCCGAGACTAGGAGAACGCCGACAGCGGCATGAAGGTTCCCGCCGGACCCGCCGACCCGGCGGCCTGTGTCGCCCGGCGCAAGCAGGAAGTGGGCGCCCTGACAGTTTTCTGATTGAGGCGTCGCCGACGGTTGCCCGCGGCGGTGGACGGGAGTAACCTGCCGTTCATTCGCTCGGTTGCGACCCGGCCTGTGGCCGGGTAAGCCGATGGCAACAAAGTTTGTACAGGGAGTACATCATGAACATCATGCGCAAATCGCGCCTGTGCGGCGCTTTGGCGGCCGCGGTCATGGGGATCGCGCTCGTCACCCTTTCCCAGCCCGCGGCGGCCGAGACCGTCTTGCGGGTCGGCAATATGGGTGAGGCGGCCTCGCTCGACCC
>CAJHYK010000163.1_pt1 | contig 14226 bp, 13 predicted proteins | sample 9198691 | NCBI WGS metagenome assembly CAJHYK01 (sample SAMEA7708355, study PRJEB35096) | sediment metagenome | biome: marine neritic benthic zone biome [ENVO:01000025]; feature: sediment [ENVO:00002007]; material: shallow marine sediment [ENVO:03000034] sea grass bed [ENVO_01000059] ...
CTATCTTTCTTCTTGCCGGGGGTCAGGAAGGCGGCGACCTTCGAGCCCATCCGGATCAGCCCGACCAGCTTGGCCTTGGGCACGCCCAGCATCTGTTCGTACCAGCGGCTGATCGTCTCGACGAAGTCCAGCATGTCGGCCAGGCGCTTCATCGCCACCGGGCTGATGCGGGGGTCCGCCTTGGCGTCCTCCATGCAGGCGCGCAGCGCCGCGGTGGCCGGGTCGATTTCGCGCTCCTTGCGGCCCTGGGCGATGCGGGTGACCATGTCCCAGATGTCGGTTTCGGCCTCGAAATGGTCGCGCCGGTCGCCCATCACCGGCACGCGGCGGATCAGCTTCCAGCCCAGCAGTTCCTTGATCGAGTTGGAGACGTTGGAGCGCGCCAGATGCAGCGCCTCGGCGATCTCTTCGGCGGTCAGCGGGCGTTCCGACAGATAGAGCAGCGCATGGATCTGCGCCACCGACCGGTTGACCCCCCACTGGCCGCCCATGTCGCCCCAGTGCAGAACGAAGCGCTGGACGGCGGAGGGGAGTTCGTTTGTTTTATCCGTTATTTCTGTCATAACAGAAGTATCTGTCATTATCGTTGAAATGTCAAGGGCGGCCGAAGGATATGTTGACGGCGGGCGCGCGCAAAACCATAACGCTGCTTGCAGTATCGCGATCGCGGGAGGGCAGGGATGAGCGCAAGGAAAGACAGGCCGGAAATCTTGCGGCTCTGGCCGACGCAATTCCTGCGGCACCGGCTGCCGGGGGCGGAACAGGCGAACCCGCCGCTCGCCGAACATCTGCTGAAGCTGGATGCGGCGCGGGCCGACATGACGGCCGACTACCTGGCCGGCAATTTGTTCGACGACAGGCATCCGGCGCTGGCCTGGCTGAAGGATTGCGCCGACCGCGCGGTGCTCGACTATGCAAGCGAGGCCGGCATCGATTACGAGCTGGAATGGCGCCTGCAGGGATGGGCCAACGTCAACCGCTTCGGCGATTACCACAATCTGCATAATCATCCGCATAGCTGGCTCAGCGGCACCTACTACGTCCGGATGCCTGCCGAGCCGAAAAAGCTGCCCGGCCGCTCGGACCTCAATCCCGGCGCGATCAGCTTCTATGACCCGCGCCCGCAGGCCAACATGACGGCCATCCGCAACGACCCGCAGGTCGATCCCGAATACCGCATTCTGCCGAAGCCCGGCGAGATCCTGCTGTGGCCGGCCTTCCTGCACCACCTCGTCCATCCCAATTTGTCGGAAGAAGTGCGGATTTCGATCTCGTTCAATGTGGTGCTGAAATGGAAGGATGCGTATCTGCCGTGACGGAGGCCCGGAAATGAAAATTCTCGTCCTGCCCGGCGACGGGATCGGGCCGGAAATCACGGAAGCGGCGCTCGAAGTGCTCGCCGCGGCCGACCGGCATTTCGGACTGGACGTCGAGATTGAACGCGACGAGGTCGGTTTCGCCGCCCTGGCGGCCGCCGGCTCGACCTGTCCGCCGGAAGTGGTAGAGCGGGCGAAGGCCGCCGATGGCTTGATCCTCGGGCCGGTCAGCCACAACGAATACCCGCCCGTGGAGGAAGGCGGCGTCAACCCGTCGGGCAAGCTGCGGATCGGGCTCGATCTGTACGCCAATTTGCGCCCGGCAAAATGCCGGCCCGGCCTGCCGTCGGTCGCGCGGAACATGGACCTGCTGATCGTGCGCGAGAATACCGAGGGCTTCTATGCCGACCGCAATATGGCGTCCGGCCCGGGCGAGTTCATGCCGGTCGAGGGCGTCGGACTGGCCATGCGCAAGATCACGGCGGCCGGCTGCCGCCGCATCGCGCTCGCCGGCTTCCGCGCGGCCATGCGCCGGCGGCGCCATGTCACCGCCATCCACAAGGCCAATGTGATGCGCCTGACCGACGGCATCTTCCTAGAGGAAACGCGCCGCGCCGCCGGGGAGTTTGCCGATGTCGCCTATGACGAAATGCTGGTCGACGCTGCCGCGGCCCGGCTGATCCGCGATCCGGACCGCTTCGACGTCATGGTCACCACCAACATGTTCGGCGACATCCTGTCCGACGAGGCGTCGGAACTGTCGGGCAGCCTGGGTCTGGCCGGGTCGCTCAATGCAGGTGACAGCCATGCGATGGCGCAGGCCCAGCACGGCTCCGCGCCCGACATCGCCGGCCGGGGCATCGCCAATCCGGTTTCCCTGGTGCTGTCGACCGGCATGCTGCTGGGCTGGCTGGGCGACCGGCATGACCGGGCCGGATACCGCGATGCGGCGGCGGCCATCGACGCGGCGGTGGATGTGGCGCTGGCCGACGAAAGCCTGCGGACGCCCGACCTCGGCGGCGCTGCCGGCACAAAGGACATAACCGCAAGGCTTTGTTCAGAGCTGTCGGCGGGTTGAGGTTGTGGGTGCTGTATCCGGTGGGCGTTCAGGCGTCCTCGAATGCCGCGATCGCTTCGAGGAATGTATCCGCGAACTGTTCCAGCTTGGCCTGGCCAACGCCGAAGACTTGCCCGAAGGCTTCCCGGTCCGCCGGGCGGCGGGCGGCCATGTCGATCAGGGTCTTGTCGGAGAAGATGACATAGGCCGGCACGGCGCGTTCATGGGCCAGGTCCAGCCGAAGTTTTTTCAATTCCTGCAGCAGTTCGACCGCCTCCGGCGCCAGCGCTTCGGCTTCGGCGCGTTCCTTGCGGCGCGGCCGGCGGCCGGGCTTGGCCACCGTATCGGGGCGGAAGCGGAATTCGGCCTCGCCCTTCAGCAGCGCCATGCCCTTATCCGCCAGCCGCAGTCCGCCGAAACCCTGGATGTCGATGGCGAGAAAGCCCGACGCCACGAGCTGGCGGATCATGGCGTTCCATTCCTGGCTGGTCCGGTTGGCGCCGACGCCGAAGGTGGGCAGCCGGTCATGGCCCGACGAGGCGGTCTTGTCGGTCTGCTTGCCGGTCAGGACATTGACGATATGGGCGGCGCCCCAGCGCTGGCCGGTGCGGTAGACCGCCGATAGCGCCTTCTGGCCGTCCTCGCTGGCGTCCACCGTTTCCACCGGGTTGAGGCAGAGGTCGCAACGGCCGCAAGCGCCGGTCTCCTCGCCGAAATAGTTCAGCAGCATGCGCCGCCGGCATTCCGGCGCCTCGCAGTAGGCCAGCAGCGCGTCCAGGCGCTTGTGCTCGCGGCGCTTGCGCTCGTCCGGGCTTTCCTCCTGCTCGATGAAGGTGCGGCGCATGCGGATATCGTCCAGCCCGTACAGCATCATCGTCTCGGCCGGCAGCCCGTCGCGCCCGGCGCGGCCGATCTCCTGGTAATAGGCCTCGGGGCTGCCGGGCAGGTCGGCATGGAAGACATAGCGGATGTCGGGCTTGTCGATGCCCATGCCGAAGGCGATGGTGGCGGCGATCACCATGCCGGGCTCGGTCATGAAGCGGTCCTGCACGCCGTTGCGCGCGTTCGCGTCCATGCCGGCGTGATAGGCCATCGCCTTGTGGCCCGCCTCGCGCAGCAGGTCGGCGGCCTCCTCGGTCTTCTTGCGCGACAGGCAGTAGACGATGCCGGCCTCGCCGCGGTGGGCGTCGGCGAAATCCAGCATCTGCTTCTTCCAGCTCTTCTTCATCTCGACGGCGAGCGTAAGGTTCGGCCGGTCGAATCCGGTGACGACGATCTCCGCGTCGCCGCCGAACAGCCTGGCCGCGATGTCGTCGCGGGTGATCCGGTCGGCGGTGGCAGTCAGGGCGGCGATGGGCACGCCGGGGAAGATATCGCGCAGCCGTCCCAGATCGGCATATTCCGGACGGAAGGCCGGGCCCCATTGCGAGATGCAATGGGCCTCGTCGATGGCGAACAGCCTGGGCGAAAGCTTCGCCACCGCCGCCAGCATCCGCTGATCCATCAAACGTTCCGGCGACATGTACAGCAACATCACCTCGCCTGCCTGTACCCTGCCCCAGGTCGCTATATTTTCCTCGCGCGGGATGGCGGAATTGATGGTCGCCGCCGCGATCCCGTTCAGCCGCAGCGCCGCCACCTGGTCCTGCATCAGCGCCACCAGCGGCGAGACGACGATGCTCAGCCCCCCGGTGAGCAGCGCCGGCACCTGATAGCAGAGCGACTTGCCCGATCCGGTGGGCATGACCGCCAGCATATTGCGCCCGGCCAGCAGCGCGGCGATGGCCTCACCCTGCCCCGGGCGGAAGGCATCGAAGCCGAATCGGTCGCGCAGGATCCGGATGGTTTCCTGGTCTGGTTCGCCGGGCATGTTGGGTCGCGGTCTCCTGAGCTTGAATCCGGCCGTTGCCGGCCCGCCGCTTTTTTAGACCGGCCCGGCGGAGCTGTCCAATCGGCGCGCCGGAACGGCAAAAAAGAGCCGGTGCGGGGGTCCGCACCGGCCCAGGGATTGCGGGCTAGGATGTTCGAACGGTGGAGAGCCGATAGTCCGTTTACACCTCTTCGTAGCCCGTGATCATCGCCTTGATGTGGGCCATCGGCGTGTGCCCCGCCGTCGCGAAGTAGACATGGACCACGAAGAACACCACCATCATGAAGGCTGCCGCCGTGTGGACGAAGGCGACCAGGGCCAGGTCGAGGCCGCCGAGGCCGAGGGCTGCCCAGTCCGAGTAGTAGAGATAGAGCAGCCCGCTGACCCAGATCGCCGGATTGATGACCAGCTTGACGCCCAGGTAGGCCAGCTTCTGCAGCGGGTTGTGCTTGGTCAACGTGGTCTGGCGGAACGGATGCGGCGCGTCGGTGAAAATGCCCGTGAGGTAGTAGCGGACCATCGCCAGCAGCTTGTCGGTCGTCGGAATATACTGCTTCCATTCCCCGGTGGTGAAGTGCCAGAAGATGGCGAACACCCAGAGGCCGATCAGCAGCCAGGCGGCGGTGGTATGCACCTCCTGGGCGGTCTCGTATCCGAACAGGCTGTAGGTCCCGTGGATCTCGAAACCGGTTGCGCCCATGGTGATGATCAGCGCCGCCTGCGACCAGTGCCAGAAGCGCTCGAAGCGTTTGAAGACATAGATTCGTTCGGTATTCATCGCGCTATTTCCTTCTGGTATGGGTGTAGTAGCGCATGCCGCCATGCCCGAGAACAGCGAGCAGTGCAAGAACGAGCGCCGTCCAGCCCAGCATATCCAGCCAGGCCGTCTGGTCCCGTCCGGGCATGTAGACACCCGTGATGCCTTCCAGGCGCCCGTTACGGCGGTGGCAATCCTCGCAGCGCACGGTGTCTTCCTTGGGGGCGACCATGTGGGTGATCGGCCAGGCCATTTCGGTCTCGACGAAGTCCAGCTCGCCGCTGTAGGTCGCGCCCACCGCAGCCATGCCGGCCTCGACGGCCTTGTCCCAGTCGTAGTTGCGCCAGTAGGCACTGTCGTCATCGCCCCACGTGTGCACCACGGCCAGCGTATCGAGGCCCTTGTCGTAGGCCTGCTTGCCGCGCATCACCTTGAACGGCCAGATCCGCGAGTCCGGGTCGTCCGGCCCGCCGCCGTACTTGTTGATGGGCACGACGTCAGTGCCGTTTATGGAATCGCCGAACAGGGTGTAGTCCACCGTGCCGTTGAACCAGCGATATTCGGGGATGACATGCTCGCCCCAGCCGAAATCGCCCTTCATGCCGGAATAGACTTCCAGGCCCCGTTCGTCATGGATCTTCATCGGCTTGCCGTTTTCGTCGAGCCGGCCCGCCGTCGACCAGTCCCACCACATCTTGGTGTTGTAGCCGCCGCGGGCGAATCTCGGCACGTGGCAGGTCACGCAGGCGATCTTGTCGGTGTGGTCGTTCAGCTTGACGTTGGCCGTCGCGGGATGCGGCTCGAGCCCGTGGCAGGATTCGCAGGTCGCCCGGCTGCCGTCGGTACGTCCCGGAATATCGATGCCGCTGGTATCCTTGGCGACGGTCGTGTAGCGGCTGCCCTGCACCGCGTGCGCGTCACCGCTGTGGCAGGCGGAGCAGCTGAAGTTGAGCCGTTCGGGGCTCATATGGATGTCCAGATAGCGTCCCGGCTCGATCAGGGAGAGATCCAGATCGCCATGCTTGATCGCATTGCCGCCGCCACCCAGGAAGTGGCAGGTGCCGCAATTGCGCCGGCTGGTGGGCCCGACATTCTGGGCGATCTTGGCCAGGTCCGGCGGTTCCAGAAACCGGCCGCTGCCGGCCGGCCATTCGGTCGGCTGATAGGCCGGATGGCCGGCGCCGGCGGGGAATTTGCGATAGTCGGCCGTGGTGTCGTGGCAGACCAGGCAGTCGACATTTTCCTCGCTGGTGAAATCGAAGTTGCCGTCCTTCCAGCCATAGCCGATATGGCAACTGGTGCAGCGCGGCTCGTTGGAAACCACCGAGCCGCAAAAGTTGTTGATGATGTTCTTCTTTCCGAGCTTCTGCCCGGTCGCCTCGTTGACCACGTCCCAGGTCCAGTGCTTGGTCTTGTGCAGCTGCTTGCTGGCCTCCGTATGGCATAGCAGGCAGGCCCTGGTGACCTCCGGTCCCGAGTTGAAGGGGCCTTTGAGTTCCTTGAATTTGCTGTGATCCGCCGTCGAGACCTCGGTTACGGCCGCGGCGCCGCTGGCCCCGAGGACCAGCGATACCACGAGTGCCGACATGAAGGCCGCGAGATGGCGAAGGGGTGTTGCATTGCAGGTGCGCATTGTCCTGCTCCTCTGTGTTTATCCCTTACGAACTGGTCTGCGTGGAGGGGGCTAGCAGCCCCCGAGATCCTGCAGGCCGCCCTTACCGGATCCGCCGCCGCCGCCGGGTTTGTTCCGAACAAGCGGTGGCGCCGGTTTGGACGCGTCGAAGGTGATGAATTTCTGCTGATCCTCGGCGACCTTCTGCATAATCTCGGTGACCATCGGGCCGAAGAGCCGGCCCATCAGGCCCGAATTCATCAGGCCGATATAAACCTTGCCGTCTTCCTTCTCGTAGATGGTGATCGTGCAGGGCATCAGGATCGAGAGGATGCGTGTCTTGCCATCCTGCAGAAGCGGCTTGGAATAATCCGGATTGCAGGCCTCGACGAGCAACACATTGGGCACCGTCGCGCCGAGCGCGCGGATAGTGTTGGAGGGGCTGCGCAGCCCGGAAAGATCCCAGCCGGCTTCCTGAATGTTTGCCTGTATGCGCGCGGCGGTTTCCTCGAGCCCGAAGGGGCTGGGGTATTCCTGAACCATGAGCGTTCCGCCCACTTGCCAGGCCATGATGGCGAAGACCAACATCCCGGCGAAAAATCCTGCGATTGCCTTTTTCATGATAGGCTCTCCTTTGAGAATTTATATGTTGCCTATATATGACAAAAAACTAATATAGTCAAGTAACATATTGAAAAATAATCGTTTCCTAGCGTTTTGCTTATGTATTAAGCGCCAGGATTTGGCGACGGTCCAGGCAGGGTTACAGAGGAGATGCTTGCTATGACGCTCAGAAGATTGACATTTCGGATAGCGTGTTTTTTTGCCGCCGGTTTCGCTTTTGCGATTGCCGCGGCCGGCCTACCCTTTGCCCAAGCGGGGGACTCGGATATTGCACCGCAATATCTCGACAAAGCGGGCCTTGCCGGCTACCGGGAATTCCTGGCCGGCGGGCATCACCGGGCCTTCGCGATCGCTCCCGGCGGGGCCTGGGCGTGGGTTTCCGACGTTCCGGACCCGGATGTCGCCGAGTCGCAGGCGATCCAGGCCTGTTCCGGGTTGACCGAGCAGCGCTGCACGACCTATGCGCTCGACGGGCAGGTGGTTTTCAGCCGCGCCGCGTGGGCGGGCCTGTGGGGCCCGTATGCCGGGGCCGAGTCCGCGGCGGACCGGCCGCTCGGAACGGCGCGCGGGACGCGTTTTGCGGACCTGGCCCTCACGGATCCCGGCGGCGATCCGGTAAAGCTTTCCGACCTGCGGGGCAGGATCGTCTTCCTGCATTTCTGGGGCAGCTGGTGCGCGCCCTGCCAGGTCGAGTTCCCGGAATTGCAGGGAATGTACGATAATCTGAAGGAGGACGAGGGCATCGCTTTCGTCTTCGTCCAGTCGCGCGAGGATATCGAGCGGTCCCGGCGCTGGGCGGGCCAGCGCGGCTTTTCCATGCCGTTCTACGATTCCGGCGCCCGCCGCCCTTCCGACAGCGCCTTCGCCACGGCCGATGGCGGCAGCCTGGAAGACCGCATCGTGGCGCCGCTTTTTCCGGCCACCTATGTCCTGGACAGCCATGGGCTGGTGATGTTTTCCCATCTCGGCCCGCTGAGCCATTGGGGGGAATACGAGCCGTTGCTGCGCCACGCCTCGGAACACCGGCCCGAATAGAACGGCTGCGGGCCCTGTCGCCTCGACTCCACTACATGCCGCTTTTTCACTCGGCGTTGCGGGGCGATTGCCGCTAGGATTCTTGTTGGAAAATTCAGGGGGGAAGCACCGTCATGAAAGCTGCCGTTTGCCGCGCCTTCGGGGAACCGCTGGCGATCGAGGATCTGCAACTCGCGCCGCCGGGGCCGGGGGAAATCCGGGTGAAAATCGCCGCCTGCGCGATCTGCCACAGCGACATCCACTATGCCGAAGGCGCCTGGGGCGGCGACCTGCCGGCGGTCTATGGGCACGAGGCCGCCGGCGTCGTCGAGGAGGCCGGGCCGGGCGTGGCGACGCTGCGGCCCGGCGACCATGTGGTGGTGACGCTGATCCGTTCCTGCGGTCATTGCCACTACTGCGCCCGCGGCGAGCCCTTTGTCTGCGAAACGCAGACCGCGCTGGACGAGACCAGCCCGCTCAGCGGCGCCGACGGCGCGCCGGTCGTGCATGGGCTGCGCACCGGCGCCTTCGCCGAATATGCCGTGGTGCATGAATCCCAGGCCGTGGCGATCCCGACGGAAATCCCGCTGGACAGCGCCTCGCTGCTGGCCTGCGGCGTCATCACCGGGCTCGGCGCGGTGGTCAATACGGCGGGCGTGCGTCCCGGCGCCGACGTCGCGGTGATCGGCGTCGGCGGCGTCGGGCTGAACAGCATCCAGGGCGCGGCGATCGCCGGGGCGCGGCACATCGTCGCGGTCGATATCGTGCCGTCCAAGCTGGAAGCGGCGATGCAGTTCGGCGCGACCCATGCGATCGACGGCAGGGACAGCAATGCCGCGCGCGAGGTCCGCGCCCTGACCGACCGGCGCGGGGCGGACTACGTGTTCGTCACCGTCGGCGCCAAACCGGCAATCGAGCAGGCCCTGCGCATGATCGGTTCGGCCGGTACCGTGGTGATCGTCGGCATCCCGGAATCCAGCCTGATGGCCGAGTTTGAGCCGGCGCGGCTGGCTAGCATCGGCCAGCGCATCATCGGCAGCAAGATGGGCTCGTCGAGCATAGCCAAGGATATCCCCTGGCTGGTTTCGCTCTACCGGCAGGGCCGGCTGAAGCTCGACGAGCTGATCACCGGGCGCTACAAGCTGGCGGACATCAACGAGGCCATCGCCTCGGTGAAAAGCGGCGAGGCACTGCGCAACGTTATTGTCTTCTGACGGGGACATCCCATGAAAATCGCGGACTTCAAGACCTGGGTCGTGGGCAATCCGCCGCCACATTTCGGCGGCCGCTATTTTGTCTTCGTCAAGCTGACGACCGACGACGGCATCGAGGGCATCGGCGAGGTCTATGCCGCCACCTTCGGCCCCCATGTGGTGGCGCGCATGGTCGAGGATGTCTGCGAGCGCCATGCGGTGGGCGCCGACCCGTTTCATATCGAGGCGCTTTGGCGGAAGGTTTACGGTTCGGGCTATACGCTGCGCCCCGATTTGTCGCTGGTCTCGGTGCTCAGCGGCATCGAGATGGCCTGCTGGGACATCGTCGGCAAGGCCGTGGGCAAACCGGTCTACGAACTGATGGGCGGCCGGGTGCATGAGCGCCTTCGCAGCTATACCTATATCTATCCGGATTTCGAGGCCGGCGAGGACGAGGGCATCTATACCGACCCCGACCGGTCGGCCCAGCGCGCGGCCGCCTATGTGGCCGAGGGGTTCACGGCGATCAAATTCGATCCCGCCGGCGCCTATTCCGCCTTCGACCCGCGCCAGCCCGACCTGGAATCGCTCGACCGCTCGGAACGCTTCGCCAGGGCGATCCGCGAGGCGGTGGGGACGAAGGCCGACCTGCTGTTCGGCACGCACGGCCAGTTCACGCCCGCCGGCGCGATCCGCATGGCGAAACGCCTGGAGCCATACGATCCGCTCTGGTTCGAGGAGCCGGTGCCGCCGGAAATGCCGGAGGAAATGGCCAGGGTCGCGCGCGCCACCTCCATCCCCATCGCCACCGGCGAGCGGCTCTGCACCAAGTACGAGTTCGCCCGCGTGCTGGAATGCGGCGCGGCGTCGATCCTGCAGATGGCGCTGGGGCGCGTCGGCGGGCTGCTGGAGGCCAAGAAGATCGCCGGCATGGCGGAAACCCGCTATGCGCAGATCGCGCCGCATCTCTATTGCGGCCCGGTCGAGGGCGCGGCCAATATCCAGCTCGGCGCCTGTTCGCCCAACTTCCTGATCCTGGAGAGCATCCGGCAATGGGGCGGCTTCCACGCCGAAATCCTCAAGAAACCGATCCGCTGGGAAGACGGCTATGTCATCCCGCCCACCGAACCCGGCCTCGGCGTGGAATTGAACGAGGAGGCCGCCGCCGCGCACCCCTATGACGGAACCGCGCTGCATCTGGAAATGGCCGACCGGCCCTTGTGAGGGAGCCGGCCCGGTGAATGGCGCGCGGCGCGAATCGCATTTGCAAGACGGCCCCGTTGTGCCAAGTTTCGATGGAGTGAGAGGATCTCCTGTGGTTTCACGCAGGTCCCGGAATTCGGAGTTGCAGCGGCATGACAGTTGATCGGCCAGATGCCGAAACCAGAAAGCCGAACGCGATCCACCGGAAACGGCGGGCGCCGCCCGGCGCGGCGCCGGGCACCCTCGTGGTCGACCCTGCGGCGTTCCAGCCGACGGTCCATCTGATCGCCTACGGACCGGATGAGCTAGAGGAAATCGAGATCGCGGACCTGGCGGACTTGAAACCGCTGATCGGCAAGCATCCCGTAGCCTGGATCAATGTCATCGGGTTGCGCGACCTCGATCTGATCCGCCGCCTCGGCGAGATGTTCAACCTGCATGGGCTTGCATTGGAGGATGTCGTCAATGTCCACCAGCGGCCGAAGGTCGAGGAATATGCCGACCATGCGTTCATCGTGACCCGCATGATCCAGGCCGGCTTGCCGGCGACGACGGAACAGGTATCGATGTTTCTCGGCGAGGGTTTCCTGCTGACCTTCCAGGAGCGCCCCGGCGATTGTTTCGATCCGATCCGCGCCCGCCTGCGCTCAAGCCGCGGACAGATTCGCGATCGCCAGGCGGACTACCTGGCCTACGCGCTGCTGGATGCGGTGATCGATAGCTATTTCCCGGTGCTCGAAACATTGGGCGAGCGGCTGGAAGAGCTGGAGGACGCGGTTACCGCGGAGCCGGCCGGGGCGGAGGCCGCCGAGATCCACGAAATAAAGCGCGAGCTTCTGCTGCTGCGCCGGGCCGTCTGGCCGCAACGGGAGATGGTGAATGCGCTGACCCGGGAATCTTCGCTGTACGTTACCGACCAGACCCGGCTCTATCTCAGGGACTGCTACGACCATACAATCCAGCTCATGGATATCGTCGAAACCTATCGCGAAATCGCGACGGGGCTCGTCGATATCTACCTGTCCAGCGTCAGCACCCGGCTGAACGAGATCATGAAGGTGCTGACCATCATCGCCACCATCTTCATGCCGCTCGGTTTCATAGCCGGCCTGTACGGCATGAATTTCGACGCCGGGGCCTCGCCCTGGAACATGCCGGAACTCAGATGGTACTGGGGCTATCCGGTGGCGCTCGGGGCGATGGCCGCGGCGGCGTTGGGCATGCTGTACTACTTTTACCGAAAGGGCTGGATCCTGGGCGGCCGCGGGAAGGATTCTTCCCGGTAGGGGCGCAAAGGGCCCGGCAATTCATCTCCAACCACAGGACATTGAAAGGCGCGTAATGAAATACGGCTTTATCGGCCTGGGCAATCTGGGCAGGCATCTGGCGCGCAGCCTGGTCCGCGAAGGGTTCGAGGTAACGGTTCACGATCTGGACCGGGAGGCGGCGCGGGACCTGCTGGCGGCCGGCGCATCCTGGGCGGACAGCCCCCGCGCGGCGGCCGAGGCGACCGATAGTCTCATTACCTGCCTGCCCTCACCGAAGGCCTCGACCGCGGTGATGACCGGCGACAGCGGCGCCCTGGAGGGCATCCCGGCCGGCGGCGCCTGGATCGAGATGAGCACCAACGACGCCCATGAGATCGAACGCATCGCGGGCCTGGGCGCGGCGCGCGGGGTGGTGACGCTGGAAGCGCCGGTGACCGGCGGCGTGCATCGCGCGGCGGCCGGCGAGATCACCGTGCTGGTCGGCGGCGACGAGGCGGCCTACCGGGCGCATCTGCCGGCCTTCCGGGCGATGGGCGGCGAAGTCCTCCATATGGGGCCATTGGGCAAGGCCTCGGTCATCAAGGTCATCACCAACATGCTGGCCTTCATCCATCTGGTGGCCGCCGGCGAGGCGCTGATGCTGGCCAAGCGCGGCGGGCTGGACCTGGCCAAATCGTTCGAGGCGATCCGCGCCAGTTCCGGCAACAGCTTCGTGCACGAAACCGAAAGCCAGGTGATCCTCAACGGCAGCTACAATATCGGCTTCACCATGGACCTGGCCTGCAAGGACGCCGGTTTCGCCACGCAGATGGGCCGCGAGTTCGGCGTGCCGCTGGCGCTGGCCGGCATGACCGAGCAGATCTTCATCCAGGCGCGCGAGCAGTTCGGCGGCGACGCCTGGTCGTCGATGGTGGTGAAAATCCTCGAGGACGCCCTGGGCGAGGATTTGCGCGCCCCCGGCTTCCCGGCGGAACTGACGGCGGAGGACGCCTGATCGCAGCCCGGTGTGTTATCGCGGGCTGTCGCCGGGCGTGTAAACCGCGACGATCCCGTACGGGCCGGGTTCGGCGTTTTCGAACTGGCCGCGCTCCAGCGCGTCTTTCGCCGCCTCGAAACTGTCGAACAGGCAATGCCCGTTTACTGGTAGTTCCCTGGCCAGGGAGTTGCAGGAGAGGGGAGAGCAACAGGGATCGCTGTGGATAGAAAACTCGACCACATCGAATCCGTGGAGTTGCTTGTCCACTGGCGCTTGAACATCGGTCCTGAAACTCGGGTCGGCGTTGAAGGCGGACCATTCCCCCGTCTTCTTATCGAATTTTTGCCCGTAGGCCTCGTAATAGAACAGGGTCATGCCGGACAGGTCGATATTCTCGGTTCTCGCCAGGTCTTCGATGATCCGCGGCGAGTCGAAAAGCCAAAAACCGTTATGTTTCCAGTAATTTATGTAGTCGCCGAAATCGTCCGATATACAGGCGCTGAGGGAGTAGATATCGACGACACCGGCTGCCTCCAGCCAGTCCGGCCGCGACACGACGGTCTTGTACATATAGCCGATCGGGGTCATGGCTGCCGGCCCGTATTCGTTGTTGATGACCTCACAATACCGGAAATACGCCGCATGGCGCCAGACTTCCGGCCCCCGGTTTCTCCGCGGCAATGACCGACGAGAAGCCGGAGGAACCGGGCTACGAGGCAGAGGTGCGCGGCCGCGCGGCGGCGGCCGGCCAGGCCGCGCCGGGATTCAGGTCAATGGGGTCGTGGAATTTCCGTCCGTCGGTCAGGAACCGCCCGGCAGGCGCGCGACATTCATGTTCGCGATCTTCCATCCTTCCTTCGATTTGTACCGCGTGATCGAATAGCGGATGAAGGTTGCGACCGGCGGCATGCCTTCGTTGGCCATATACATCTCCATATAGCCGGTCTCGACGGAGACCCCGCCGCCGTAGAAACGGACCTCGGTCTCCCTGAACACCAGCCGGCGCCTGGACCAGGCTGCGAAATAGCGGGTCCACAAATCCCGGATTTCTTTCTCTCCCTTCAGCCAGAAGGGCTGCAAGGTGCCGGAAAATGTCGCGTCCTTGTCGTAATTCCTCATCAGCGCGTCGACCGAACCTTTTTCGTAGGCGTCGAGGAATCCGTCGCGCAACTTGTCGATGGCCTGTATTTCAGGGCCCTGCCGAACAGCCGAAGACTCGTTTGATGTCTGCGCCACGGCATTACATGAAGTTGCAAAAACAAGTCCCAAGATTATTGTAGTTACTTTCTTCCAGTACATGATCTGGCTCCCTGGTGAGACTATAAACGTTGGTTTA
>CAJHYK010000543.1_pt1 | contig 14220 bp, 12 predicted proteins | sample 9198691 | NCBI WGS metagenome assembly CAJHYK01 (sample SAMEA7708355, study PRJEB35096) | sediment metagenome | biome: marine neritic benthic zone biome [ENVO:01000025]; feature: sediment [ENVO:00002007]; material: shallow marine sediment [ENVO:03000034] sea grass bed [ENVO_01000059] ...
TCGAAGCCGGCCTCCGACAGGGCCTGTTCGTAGTTCTTGAACACTTCGAGTGTCGTGCGCTCCTTGTCGATCTCGTAACGGATTTTCGTGACCCGGCCTTCGACGACCTGATGTTCGCCGGGCTCGCGTCCCTTCGGTTTGCCGAGCAGAACCGTGTATTCATCGAATTTTTCCTGGCTGTATCGGACGATTCCCGCACCCTCGTAGCGGGACACCAGCGGATGATCCGCGCTGCCCTTGATATCCTTGGCCGCCAGGGCGGCAGCCGAAAACAGGCAGGATGCCAGAAGTGCGGTCGCCGGGATGCCTCGAAGTCTGGAGTTCAACATATCCACCCTCTCTCAAATAAACAGATGCTCAAGTTTCGGTGGATAAGCATACCAACAAAACGGGCTACCGGGAATTGCACTCACAAACGATCTCTTTCGGATCACCCGGATTCGAACGTCTCGCGAAGCATCTCCAGTTCCAGCCACGCCTCTTCCGCGGCGGCCTTGTCTTCGCGCGCCCTGGTCAGTGCCGTGGCCGTATCGTCGAAACCGGCCGGGTCGCGGGCATAAAGCGCCGGATCGGCAAGTCTGGCCTCCAACGCCGCGATCTGCTTCTCCAGCGCATCGATATCGCCGGGCAGCCTTTGCAGCGCGCGCTGCTGGTTGTAGCTCAGTTTTCGGCGTTCTCCGGACGGCTTCGGCTTTTCCCGCCTGGCGGATTTTTCCGGGCGCGATTCGATCCCGGCCTCTCCTCCGTCCGGCCTTTGCCGCAGATAATCGGAATAGCCGCCTGGATATTCCATCGCCGACCCCTCGCCTTCCACAGCGATCGTCGATGTCACCACGCGGTCCAGGAAATCGCGGTCATGGCTGACCAGCAGGACGGTGCCCTCGTAATCGGCCAGCAATTCCTGCAGCAGATCGAGCGTGTCCATATCCAGGTCGTTGGTCGGTTCGTCCAGCACCAGCAGGTTCGACGGCCGCGCCAGCGCGCAGGCCAGCAGCAGGCGGTTGCGCTCGCCGCCCGACAGGCTTTCCACCGGGCTGCGCGCCTGGTTGTCGGCGAACAGAAAATCGCGCAGATAAGCGACCACATGGCGCGGCCGGTCGCCCACCATGACCTGGTCGCCGCCGCCGGGGCAGAGCAGACTCCAGGGCGTCTCGCCGGGCGCCAACGCCTCGCGGGTCTGGTCCAGATAGACCATCGCGATATTGGTTCCCAGCCGCAGCTTCCCGCTGTCCGGCGGCAATTCGCCGATCAGCATGCGCAGCAACGTCGTCTTGCCGGCACCGTTCGGCCCGATGATGCCGACCCGGTCGCCGCGCAGGATGCGGGTGGAAAAACCCTTTATTACCGGGTTGCCGACATAGGCCTTGGCGATATCCGCCGCCTCGACCACCAGCTTGCCGGTGATCCCCGCCTCGGCCGCTTCCATCCGCACGCTACCGGTTCGGGCCGCCTGACCCGCGCGTTTGGCGCGCAGCTCATGCAGGCGGCGCAGGCGGCCCTGGTTGCGTTTGCGCCGGGCCGTGATGCCCTGATGCGACCAGACGGTTTCCTGGGCGATCAGCTTGTCCAGCTTGGCGGCCTCGACGGCCTCGCGCTCCAGAATCTGTTCCGACCAGGCCTCGAAATGCGCGAACCCCTTGTCCGACCGCAACAGCCGCCCGCGATCCAGCCACAGGGTGCAGTTGGTGACGCGCCCCAGGAAGGCGCGGTCATGGCTGATGACGACCAGGCCGAATCGCCCGCCCGCCAGCCGTTCCTCCAGCCATTCGATCGCCGGCAGATCCAGATGGTTGGTCGGCTCGTCCAGCAATAGAACGTCCGGGACGCCAGCCAGCGCCCGCGCCAGCGCCGCGCGCCGGGTCTCACCGCCGGACAGGTCTGCGGTGCTTCTGGCGCCGTCAAGCGACAGGCTGTGCAGCAGCGCCTCAGCCATATGGTCCGCTTCCGCCTCGCCCTCCGGCAGTCCGGCGGCGGTATAATCGAGAACGGTCTCGTAGGCGGAAAGGTCGGGTTCCTGCGGCAGATAGGCGACGCGGACGGCCTGCTGGATAAGCCGTTCACCGGAATCCGGTTCGATCTGACCGGCCAGCAGTTTCAACAGCGTCGACTTGCCCGACCCGTTGCGCCCGACCAGCGCGATCCGTTCGCCCCGGCCGACCGCCAGATCGGCCTTGTCGAACAGCGGATGGCCGCCAAAGCCCAGCGATACGTCCTTCAATGAAAGCAGCGGTGCGGCCACGAAACGATCATCCCAGTAGTTACGCGGCGGATGTCATGCCTCAGCTTGGCCGCCGGCGCAAGGTGGGAAGACTATTTCCGTTTGGTCAGTTTCGCGACGGCCTCGTTCAACTGACTCATGCGGCGGTGCTCGCCCTGGCCACTATCGGGATGATGGATGGCCGCCAGTTTCCTGTAGCGCTTCCTGATTTCGTCGGTTTCCGGCGTGGCTTCGGGCGGGAATCCCAATACATGAAGCGCGTCCGCACGCGACCTTATCCCCGTTTCCAGCGGTTCGAAGGACATCGCCTTGACCTGGTAGCGCAGGCGGGTGATTTCGGCGCGCGCCTCCTTCAGCCTCTGGTCGCTGGTGGGGCTGTGCCCGTCCTCGATCCTGACCGTGTAGTCGCCCCTGTCCATGGCCAGCGCCAGCGCCAGTGCCCGGCGGACGTCCGCTGTATTGTGGCCGCCGCTAAGGCGCACCTGCAGGCGCGGCTTGCGGCGCCAGTTCTTGCCTTCATTGGCGCCGGACTTCAGGATCACGGTTTCGCGGTCGCCGGGCTCCGGCTCGCCGGGATCGGCAAATTGCGCCGCCTCGTTGGGCATCAACAGCAGAACCGCGCGGGCAAGTTCGCCGGCGTTCACGCCAAACCGTTCCGCCAATTCCAGCACCGCGTCGCGGAAGTCGCTAGCGCAGGGAACCACATAAGACCGGTTCTTGAACTCTTCCGGCGGCTGGTCGTCAGCGCGCGGCATATCGTTTGAATCGTCCGGATGTTGCAGCTTGTCGCCCAGCCACAAGCGCCGGCGGCGTGAACGCAGGACCTTGGCCTTACGCAGCGCTTCACCGTAAACTATCCGAGGGTCGGTCATTGTCGTCAACTAAGAATACAGTTTCCAGTAGCAGGGCATAGCACAGAATGCCCGTTTCGCTCGCTGCCGACAGCAAGTATCGTGCCGAATTTTAGTTAATCCGGGTTTCCGGGTTAACGGCGAGAATCGATCAACCGCGCAGCGTGCCGCCGGTTTGCTTAACGACGGCGGCGACGATGGCGGTGGAGACCTTCTCGATATCCTCGTCAGTCAGCGTCCGTTCGGTCGGCTGCAGCGTGACCGCGATGGCCACCGACTTCCTGCCTTCTCCGACGCCCTCGCCCTCATACACATCGAACAGGCGGACATCGGCGATCAGCGACTTGTCCGCACCGCGTGCGGCGCGGATCAGGCTGTCCGCCGGCACATCGGCATCGACCACGAAGGCGAAGTCGCGGCCCAGCGGCTGGAAAGGGGAGGGCCGCAGCAACGGCCGGGTCTTGCCGCCCTTTGCGCGCGGTTGCGGCACCTTATGGATAAAGATTTCGAATCCCGCTGCCGGGCCCTTCACGTCCATGGCCTTCAGCACACGCGGATGAATTTCGCCGAACCAGGCCAGAACATTCGGCCCCAGGCGCAACGCCCCCGAGCGTCCCGGGTGATACCATGCCGGTGCATCGCGGCTGACCTGAAGGTTGTCCACCGGCGCGCCGCAGGCCGCCAGCACGGCCATGGCGTCGGCCTTGGCGTCGAAGGCATCGACGGGGCGCGGCGTCTCGGCCCAGTGGCGCGGCCCGCTGCGGCCGGTGCGCACGCCCGCGGCCAGGAGATCCTCGCCCGCCGGCGTGTCGTCGCGCCAGGCGGGGCCGACCTCGAACAGGCCGGCGTCGCCGTAGCCGCGGTCGGCGTTCCGGCCGGCCGCCGCCAGCAGGTTCGGCAGGATCGACGGGCGCATAACCGACAAATCCGCGCTGATCGGGTTGTCCAGGCGCAGCGAATCGGGCACGTCGCCGAACAGCTTTGCCTGTTCGTCATGCATGAAGGACCAGGTTACCGCCTCCATCATGCCGCGGCCCGCCAGCACCTTGCGGGCGAAACCCTCGCGCCGCTGGCCGATAGTCAGAATTTGTTCGGGCAGGGCGCTATCGCGGTCCAGCGGGACCACGGGGATATTGTCGAACCCGTTGACCCGCAGGATTTCCTCGACGAGGCAGGCCTCGCCATCGATATCCGGCCGCCAGGACGGCACCGTGGCGACGATCTGGCCCTCCGACGTGTCGGTGGCGAAGCCCAGCGCTTCCAGGATTCGGCGCTGGTCATCCACATTCATATCCACGCCGCCCAGGGTCTTCACCCGGTCGGGACGCAGCGAGATCCGCTTTTCGGTATCGGGCATCTCGCCGGCGATGGAAAGTTCGCTGGCCTCGCCGCCGCAAATCTCCAGAACCAGCCGTGCCGCGACCTCGGCGCCCCACAGGGCCGATTCCGGGTCCACCGTGCGTTCGAAACGATAGCGTGCGTCAGACTCGATGCCCAGCTTGCGGCCGGTGGCGGCGGTGCGGATCGGGTCGAACAGCGCGACTTCCAGAAACATCTCCGTGGTGTCCCCGGTGCAGCCCGATTCTTCGCCGCCCATGACGCCGGCGATGCCGTGTATGCTCTTGCTGTCTGCAATGCAGGTCATGCCGTCTTCAAGTTCGTATTCCTTGCCGTCCAGCGCCATGATCTTTTCGCCGGCCCTGGCGAAACGCATGGTCAACTCACCGCCTTCCAGCTTGGCCGCATCGAACACATGCAGCGGCCGGCCCAGATCGAAGGTTACATAGTTGGTGATGTCGACCAGCGCCGAAATGGGGCGCAGACCGATGGCCAGCAGACGGCGCTGCATCCAGTCCGGGCTGGGCCCGTTCTGCAGGCCGTGGAAATAGCGGCCCACCACCATCGGGCAGGCGTCTTCCGCGCCCTTCGGGAAGTCGCGCTGCCACTGAACCGGGCTCTCGAAGGTTCCTTTGATCTTTTCGCCCGCCGTAAAGGGCCGCAGCTTGCCGATGCCGGCGGCGGCCAGGTCGCGGGCGATTCCGCGCACGCCCAGGCAGTCGCCCCGGTTCGGCGTGATGGCGATGTCGATGACCGGGTCGTCCAGCCCCATGAATGTCGCGAAGGGTTCGCCGACCGGTGCGTCCTCGGGCAGGTCGATGATGCCCTCATGAGCGTCCGAAAGCCCCATTTCGCGCTCGGAACAGAGCATGCCGTTCGATTCCTCGCCCCGGATGACGCCCTTCTTCAGGTCCACGCCGGTGCCCGGGATATGGGTTCCCGCCGGCGCGAACACGCCCTTCATGCCGGTGCGCGCATTCGGAGCGCCGCAGACCACCTGAATTTTTTCCTTGCCGGTGTCGACGATGCAAACCCGCAGGCGATCGGCATTGGGATGCTGTTTCGCCTCCACGACATAGCCGACGGTGAAGGCTTCCAGGTCTTTGGCCGGGTCGTGGACTTCTTCCAGCTCCAGGCCAAGCGCGGTCAGCGCGTCGGTAATCTCGTCCAGCGACGCGTCGGTTTCAAGATGGTCCTTCAGCCAGGAAAGCGTGAATTTCATGGCGTCAGCCCCCGGAACAGGGTCGGCACCTCAAGCGGCATAAAACCGTAATGTTTCAGCCAGCGCAGATCGGCGTCGAAAAAGGTCCGCAGGTCGGGGATGCCGTATTTCAGCATGGCGAGACGCTCGATCCCCATGCCGAAGGCGAAACCCTGATATTCCGCCGGGTCGATGCCGCAGGCGGCCAGCACCTTGGGGTTCACCATGCCGCAGCCGAGGATTTCCAGCCAGTCGTCGCCGGCGCCGATCTTCAGTTCGCCGCCCTTGCGGGTGCAGCCGATGTCCATTTCCGCCGAGGGTTCCGTGAAGGGGAAATAGCTGGGGCGGAAGCGCACCGGCACGTCCGCGACCTCGAAATAGGCACGCACGAACTCGATCAGGCAGCCTTTCAGATGCCCCATATGGATGCGGCCGGTCCTGTCGACGATCAGCCCTTCGACCTGATGGAACATCGGCGTATGGGTCATGTCGCTGTCGCAGCGATAGGTGCGGCCCGGCGCGATGATGCGCAACGGCATGCCCGACCCGTCTTTCTTCGCCGTCGCCGCCTGCATGGCGCGGATCTGTACCGGTGAGGTATGGGTGCGCAGCACCATTCGGCTGCCGTCCTGCTTTTCCGGCAGGTAGAAGGTGTCGTGCATCTGCCGGGCGGGGTGCTCCGGCGGAATGTTGAGGGCGGTGAAATTGTGGAAATCGTCCTCGATATCCGGACCCTCGGCGATTGAAAAGCCCATCTCGCCCAGGATGGCGATGATCTCGTCGAGGGTCTGGCTGATCGGGTGCAGCCGGCCTTCGGCTTCGGGCCGCACCGGCAGGGTGACGTCGACCGTCTCCGATGCCAGCCGGGCTTCCAGGGCGTCGTCGTCAAGTGCGCTCTTGCGCGCTTCCATCGCCGCCGCGACCGTGTCTTTAACCGCGTTCAGCGCCTGGCCCTTTTCTCGACGCTCCTCCGGCGACAATTGGCCGAGCGTTTTCATGAGGCCGGTAATGCGGCCCTTCTTGCCCAGCGCCGAAACGCGAAGCTCTTCCAGCACCTCCGCCGAATCCGCAGATTCGACAGCGGCGAGAAGCTCTTCGCGCAGTGCGTTCAGATCGTCCATCGGGATATCGCCGCCCGGTTCCGGCGGCGCTCCACCCTCAAACCCTTATTTCGTGGCGGCTGCCAGGGCGTCGCGCGCCTGGCCGACAAGCGACTCGAAAGCCGCCGGTTCGCTGACGGCGAGTTCGGCCAGGATCTTGCGGTCCAGGTCGATCTCGGCCTTCTTCAGGCCGTTCATGAACTGCGAATAGGTCAGGCCGTGCTGCCGCGAACCGGCATTGATACGCTGGATCCACAGGCTGCGGAAATCGCGCTTGCGCGTGCGGCGGTCGCGATAGGCGTATTGCAGGTTCTTCTCGACCCGCTGGATCGCGGCGCGGAAGGTATTCTTCGAGCGGCCGCGCGATCCCTTGGCCAGTTTCAGTATTTTCTTGTGACGGGCGTGCGTGGTGACGCCCCGCTTGACGCGTGCCATTATTCAGACTCCTTGACGATCGGGCTTCAGGCGTTGGGCAGGAAATGGCGCTTGACGGTCTTGGCGTCGGCGGCGGCCATGATCTGCGTGCCACGGTTGGTTCGCTTCATCTTCTGCGAACGGCGGCGGAGCATATGGCTGAGGCCGGCGCTGTTGAAACGCACCTTGCCACGCGCGGTCAAACGGAAGCGCTTTTTGGCGCTGCTCTTGGTCTTGATCTTGGGCATTTCATGTCCTTTCTCTGTAAAAGGCGGCCGGGCATACCCTCGGGCCCGGACGCGCCAGTCCGCACGGGGTTCCAAAACCCCGCGCCGCGCGGCCTTATAACGGGTGACGCCCGCCGATGCAAGGGGGCGCGGCGGCAAGCATCTCCTGTTTGTTCCCTTGGACCGGCGTGCGACGCTATTGCGGAGCTCCGCGAGGCGCTCACGACGGCCTAAAAACCGGCTATTCGCAGGGTTCGGAAATCCACTGCCGCCGCCCACCTTTTCCAGGGCGCGCGGCGCGGCTCATTTCGACGGCGCCAGCACCATGATCATCTGCCGGCCTTCCATGGCCGGTTCATGTTCGACCTTGGCTTCCTCGCCGGTTTCCTCGCGCACCCGGTCCAGCAACTGCATACCCAATTCCTGATGCGCCATTTCGCGCCCGCGGAAGCGGATCGTCACTTTGACCTTGTCGCCCTCGCCGATGAATTTGTGAATCGCCCTCATCTTCACGCCATAGTCATGCGTGTCGATGTTGGGGCGCATCTTGATCTCCTTGACCTCGATGATCTTCTGCTTCTTGCGGGCTTCGCTCTTCTTTTTCTGTTCCTGGTATTTGAGCTTCCCGTAATCGAGGATCTTGCAGACCGGCGGGTCGGCGTTGGGCGAAACTTCAACGAGGTCCAGCCCGGCCTGGGCGGCCCGTTCGAGCGCTTCGTCGATGGAGACAACTCCGACCATCTCGCCATCTGCAGCGACAAGGCGGACGGAACTGACGGTGATCAATTCATTGATGCGGGGGCCTTCGCGAACCGGCGGTCCCGCATGTCGTGGTGGTCTGGCTATAGAAACCTCCTCAGTTTCTTTTCCGAATAAACGATAGTCCGTTTCGCTGTCGCCGGGCGATCAGGCGTCCGGCGGCCGCGATTCAGCCTTAAGTGTAGGTAATGCATCGTCGAGCGCAAGAATTTCCTGATCCTTACCCCCAAGCCGCCGAATTGCAACGGTTCCGGCCTCGGCCTCGCGCGCACCCACGACCAGCATGACCGGCACTTTCGCGTGGCTGTGCTCACGGACCTTGTAGTTGATTTTTTCCGGCCTCGTGTCCAGTTCGGCCCTGATTCCGGCCTCGACCAGCGCGCGATGCACCTCGGCCGCGTACTCGTCGGCATCGTTGGTAATGGTCGCGACCACCGCCTGGACCGGCGCCAGCCACAGCGGAAAGCGGCCGGCATACTGCTCGATCAGCACGCCGATGAAACGCTCGAACGACCCCAGGATCGCGCGGTGCAGCATGACCGGGCGGTGCTTGACCCCGTCTTCGCCGACATAGGAAGCGTCCAGGCGTTCAGGCAGCACAAAATCGACCTGCAGCGTGCCACACTGCCATTCACGGCCGATCGTGTCCTTCAGCACGAATTCCAGCTTCGGCCCGTAGAACGCGCCCTCGCCCGGATTCAGCGTATAATCCAGGCCCGCCGCCTTCGTCGCCTCCAATAGTGCTGATTCAGCCTTGTCCCAGACCGCGTCCTCGCCGGCCCGGACCTCCGGCCTGTCGGAGAACTTTACCGCCACCTCCTCGAAGCCGAAATCTCGGTAAATCGACAGGAGAAGCCCGCAGAAGGCCTCGGTCTCGGATGTGATCTGATCCTCGGTGCAGAAGATATGCGCGTCGTCCTGGAGGAAGGCGCGCACGCGCATCAGCCCGTGCAGCGCGCCGGAGGGCTCGTTGCGGTGGCACGCGCCGAATTCGGCCATGCGAATCGGCAGGTCCCGGTAGCTCTTGATGCCCTGGCGAAAAATCTGGACGTGACCCGGACAGTTCATGGGCTTGAGCGCCAGCATTTTTCGATTGCCCGCGCCGCCCGAGTCGGATTCGTCGACTTCGACGACGAACATGTCCTCCCGGAACTTTTCCCAGTGGCCCGACTTCTCCCATAGCGTGCGGTCGACCAGTTGCGGCGTCTTCACCTCGATATAATGCGCCTCCTCAAGCCGGCGGCGCATATAGTCCTGGCAGATGCGGTAAAGCGACCAGCCCTTCGGGTGCCAGAAGATGCTGCCCGCCGCTTCTTCCTGAATATGGAACAGGTCCATCTCGCGGCCCAGCCGGCGATGGTCGCGCTTCTCCGCCTCTTCCAGCCTCGTCAGATAGGCTTTCAGCTCCTTGTCGGTGCGCCATGCGGTTCCGTAAATGCGCTGCAGCTGGGTGTTGCGCGCGTCGCCGCGCCAATAGGCGCCAGCCAGCTTCATCAGCTTGAAGGCCTTGCCCAGCTTGCCCGTGGACGGCAGGTGCGGACCGGTGCACAGGTCCTGCCATTCGCCCTGGCGGTAGATCGAGATATCCGCATCATGCGGCAGGGTCTCGATATGCTCCGCCTTGAAGTTTTCGCCCTTGTCCTTGAAGAAGCGAATTGCGTCATCGCGGTCCCAGACCTCGCGGGTAATCGTCTCGTCACGGTCGACGATTTCCCGCATGCGCTTTTCGATCTTCTCCAGATCGTCGGGCGTAAAGGGTTCCTCGCGATAGAAATCGTAATAGAATCCGTCCTCGATCGCCGGGCCGAAAGTCACCTGCACGCCGGGATACAGCTCCTGCACGGCTTCCGCCATGACATGCGCCGCGTCGTGGCGCAGCAATTCCAGCGCCTCGTCGCTGTCGCGCGTGACGATGGCCACCGCGGCATCGCCGCCGATGACATGGGCGAGATCTTTCTCCTCGCCATCGACGACGAGCGCAAGCGCGGCCTTGGCCAGGCCCGGCCCGATGGAGGCGGCGAGCTCGGCCCCGCTGACCGGCTTGTCGAATTCGCGGACGCTGCCGTCCGGAAGCGTGATGGCTACCATGGTATCCAGGACAAAAAGGATCTATTTATTACGGTTTTCACGGCTGCAGCCGTTTCAAGCGCCTTCATCTAGCGCAAGCGCAGGGCCGCCGCAACCTCGCTGACCGGCAGATCGGCGAGATTTTCTTTCCGGAGCATCACGACATAGCGCCCGCGCGGCGCATTGCGGTCCGGATCGGAGGCTGCCGAGAGCATGATGGCGGTGGGGCAGCCGACGGCCGCCACAAGATGGACAACGCCGCTGTCGTTGCCCAGCGCGGCGCTGGCGTGGGTGGCGAGAACAGCGACGTCGAACAGCGACGTGCGGCCGGTAAGGTCCATCGCTTCCGGCGAGGCCGCGGCGATAACCTGGTTGACGGCGGCGTCCGCCTGTTCGCCGATGATCACGGGCCGCCGTCCTTCGATCGCCAGCCGCCGCGCAAGCTCGGAGAACCGTTTCGCGGGCCACCCCAGCCCTTCCCGCGCGAAGGTTCCGCCGGGCGCGATCAGGACATAACCGTCCTGCAGCCCGTAGCGCCCGCCATAGCCGGCGGTCAGCCAGGAAAGGTCGGGTGTCGGCATGTCGGCGATGCCGGCATCGGCCAGTTGGTGGACCAGCTGCTCGACGTAATGTTCGGGGATGTTCTGCGAGGCCCGCAGGAAGGGCAGGAAGCCCCTGCTGCTGTATGACCAATTGGCCTTGTTGCCCCAGAAGTCCCTCGTCCAGAATCGATAGCGGCCGGTGCGCTGCGAATTATCCAGGTCGTAGACAAGGTCCAGCGGCGTGCGGCGCAGGCGGCGAATCAACCCGGCCACCTTGCCCAACCGGCCCCAGGCAGGGGCGCCGTCCGCCCAGACCTCGTCGAACCAACCGCTCTTGCGGGCTAGCTCGGCATAGCGCTTGGTGGTCAGCAGGATGATGTGGGCGTCGGCATGATGGCGCCGGATCGCGTTGAAGGCGCCGAAGGCCAGGACGAAATCGCTGAACCCGCCCAATTTGATGACAAGAACCCGGCGGACAGGCTGGCGGCTCATCGGGGATCGCCCAGCAGTTCACGATAGACCGCGATGGTGGCGTCGCACATCCTCCTTGTCGTGAAGTTGTCGCGTACCCTCGCAATCGCTGCCTGCGCCAGGCGCTCGCGCGCATCCGTATCCAGGTCCAATACCTTCTCCAGCGCCCTGGCCAGCGCCGTCGGGTCGCTCGGCGGCACCAGCCAGCCGGTGACTTCCGGCAGCAGGATTTCCGGCGCGGCGCCATGGTTGGGGGCGATCACCGGCTTGCCGATTGCCTGGGCCTCGGCGACGACCCGGCCGAACGCTTCGGGCTCGGTCGAGGCCGAAACCACCACATCCGACAGCTTGTAGGCCGCCGCCATGTCGCGGCAATTGCCGACGATATGGACGACGCTCTGCAAACCCAGCTTTTCCACCATCGCGTCCAGCTCCCGCCGGTAGGCGGTACGGCCCTGATCGTCGCCGACGATCAGGCAGCGCATCGGCCGGTCCTTGATCTGCGCCAGCGCCTCGAACAGAACCTGGTGCCCCTTCCAGCGGGTCAGCCTTCCGGGCAGCATCACCACCGGCACACCATCCGGAATGCGCCATTCCGTCGCCAAATGGATAACCCGCTCGGCGCTCGTCCTGGCCGGGTCGAAAATGTCGATATTGACGCCCCGGTGGATCACCCGGATTCGGTCCGGGTCGACCTTCCTGTAGTTGTCCAGGATATAGCCGCGGATGAATTCCGATATGGCGATTACCCGATCCCCGCGGGTCATGACGGAGTTATAAAGGCGCTTGAAGGGGAGCCCGAAACCGTAGGGGCCATGCACGGTTGTCACGAAAGGCGTTCCGGTCCGGCGGGCCGCTCCAAGCGCGCTCCAGGCCGGCGCGCGGCTGCGCGCATGAATCAGGTCGACACCGTACTCGTTGATGACCCTGACAAGCCGGCCGATGTTCTTGCGCATGGCGAAGGGATTTTTCGAATGAACCGGCAACTGGATATGCTTGCCGCCCGCCCGTTCGATATCGCGCACCATCTGCCCGCCGCTGGAGACCACCAGGGCAGTCCAGCCGGCTTCCGTCAGGGCCGCGGTCATCTCCACCGTGCCGCGCTCCACGCCGCCGCCGCCCAGCGAAGGCAAAACCTGCAGGATGACGGGCGCATGTCCGGTTGACGGGCCGGCCATCATGCTGGTTGTATCGGAAGCTGTCATATGCCGAGTTTGTCTCCTGCGGGGGGTCTCGCCGGCTCCCCTTTGAACCGGACATACCAACTGGATACCGCAATTTCAATGCTGCTCAACTCCCGCGAACCCCGCATCGCGTTCACCCGAGTCGCCGGAAACGGCCCGGAAGTCATGTTTTGCGGCGGTTTCCGGTCGAATATGGCGGGAACCAAGGCGTTGGCGCTGGAAGCGCATTGCACCGCCGCGGGTCGGGCCTTTACGCGGTTCGACTATCGCGGTCATGGCGAGTCGGACGGCGCCTTCACCGATGGTACGATCGGCGGCTGGCTGGAAGATACGCTGGCCGTGCTGGATGAGGTGACGTGTAAGCCGGTCGTCCTGGTCGGCTCGTCAATGGGTGCCTGGATTGCCCTGCTTGCCGCGCAAGTGCGGCCCGATCGTGTGAAGGCGATAGTGCTGGTCGCACCCGCCGTCGATTTCACCGAGACCCTGATCTGGGAGCGCCTGCCGGCGGCCGACCGCGCAATCCTCGAGCGCGACGGGGTCTGGCTGCGACAGTCCGACTATGCCGAGGAACCCGACCAGATCACCCTGGAGCTGATCGAGGAGGGACGGAACCATCTGCTGCTCGGCAGGCCGATTGAATTCGACGGGCCGGTACGCATCCTGCACGGCATGGCGGACGAGACCGTGCCCTGGCGGTTCGCCATTCGCGTGGCCGAGGCGCTGACCGGCGGGGACGTAATCGTTACCCTCGTCAAGAACGGTGATCACCGTTTGTCGGACGAGGAAAACCTGTCCCAGCTGCTGGCCGCAGTCGACGAGGTGGCGGCTAGGGCAGACCTACAGCAGACCTTTTAGCCCTTCCCGGTAGGTGGGCCATTTCAACCGGACACCGAGTTCCTCCTGGATGCGCCTGTTGGAGACGCGCTTACTCTCGCCATAGAAGCTGAGGGCCATCGGCGACAGGTTATCCTTCACCGCGTCGAATTCCTGCAGCGCCGGCGGCTCCACGCCAAGTAATTCGCAGGCATAGGCGATTACCTCGTCGGGCGGTGCGGGTTCGTCGTCGGCCAGATTGTATGCGGCGCCCGGGTTGGGATGTGCGATGGACGCCACCAGCGTCTGCACGATGTCGTCCAGGTGAATGCGCCCGAAGACCTGCCCCGGCCGGTGAATACGCCGCGCACTACCCTGCCGCACGGTTTCCAGCGCGTTGCGGCCCGGCCCGTATATACCGGCCAGGCGGAAAATATGGACCGGGATGCCGTGCTCTTTCCAAAGGGTGAGCCAGGCGTCCTCGGCCATGACCCTGCGCCGGCCGCGCTCAGATGCCGGGATGCGGTCCGAGGATTCGTCCACTTCGCCGCCCTGCCTGTCTCCGTAAACGCCGGTCGTCGACAGGTAACCGGCCCATTGCAGGCTCGCCAGGCCGGCGATGTCGGCACCATGCGCTGCCAGGACCGGATCCGCCGCCTCGCCGGGCGGAACCGATGACAACAGGTGCGTCGTGCCGGCCAGGGCACCAGCAAAATCCTCCAGCGGGCGCCCCTCGTCAAACGGCAATATCTGCCAACCCCGATCCGTCATGGCCCGATGTGCGTCCACGTCGCGGCCGGTGCCGGCAATACGCCAACCGTCGGATGACAGCCGGTCGGCCAGCGCCCGCGCCGTATATCCCAAACCGAAGCAAAACAACTTATTTTTCATGTCATTGGTATCTTAACCGGATATTCATGGACTGCGTTAATTCTTTCGTTGCATCTATTCGTTAGTATGCATTTCAAGACCTGATAATCAGGGTTAGACGGGTCAAAAAACAAAAGCTACGGGTTACGGACAGTTATAGGGGAA
>CAJHYK010000067.1_pt1 | contig 14186 bp, 13 predicted proteins | sample 9198691 | NCBI WGS metagenome assembly CAJHYK01 (sample SAMEA7708355, study PRJEB35096) | sediment metagenome | biome: marine neritic benthic zone biome [ENVO:01000025]; feature: sediment [ENVO:00002007]; material: shallow marine sediment [ENVO:03000034] sea grass bed [ENVO_01000059] ...
GGACGATCCGGGACTCCGGCCGGCCGGTCGGGTTCAAGGCGGCGGGCGGTATCCGGACCACGGCGGACGCGGGCGGCTATCTGGCGCTCGCCGATCGCATCATGGGGCCGGGCTGGGCGGCGCCCGCAACCTTCCGCTTCGGCGCCAGCGGCCTGCTCGACGACCTGCTCGCCAAGCTGGGCGTCGCGGGCGCAGCGGGGCCGAGCGAGCAAGGCTACTAAGCCGTGCTGGCCCAGGAGGTCATTCGCCGCAAGCGCGATGGGGAGGCGCTGAGCGCCGAGGAGATCGCGTTCATGGCGGACGGCATCGCCGACGGCACGCTGAGCGAAGGCCAGGTCGCCGCCTTCGCCATGGCCGTGTTCTTCCGCGGCATGTCGATGGATGAAAGGGTCGCCCTGACCCGCGCCATGACCGCGTCCGGCCGGGTGATCGACTGGTCCGGGATCGATCTCGCCGGTCCGCTGCTCGACAAGCATTCGACCGGCGGCGTCGGCGACAAGGTCAGCCTGATGCTGGCCCCCATCGTTGCCGCCTGCGGCGCCCGGGTGCCGATGATCTCCGGCCGCGGCCTGGGCCATACCGGGGGCACGCTGGACAAGCTGGATTCGATTTCCGGCTACAACACCGCCCCCGATATCGCCGGCTTCCGCCGCTGCATCGCCGAGGCCGGTTGCGCGATTATCGGCCAGACCGGCGACCTCGCCCCTGCCGACCGGCGGCTCTATGCGATCCGCGACGTGACCGCGACGGTCGAATCGATCCCGCTGATCACTGCCTCGATCCTGTCGAAAAAGCTGGCCGCCGGCCTGGATGGGTTGGTGATGGACGTTAAGACCGGCAACGGCGCTTTCGCGGCGGACCTTTCGATGGCGCGCGAACTGGCGGAAAGTATCGTTGCGGTCGCCAATGGGGCTGGGCTGAAAACCACCGCTCTGATCACCGACATGAACCAGGTGCTGGGCCGTTCGGTGGGCAACGCGGTGGAGGTGATGGAATCGGTTGCCTTCCTGCGGGAGAAAAGCAGGGATCCGCGTCTTCTGGAGGTCGTACTGGCGCTGGCCGGCGAGATGCTGGCCATCGGCGGCATCGCCACGGACAGCGAGGCCGGCCGGGCCATGGCGTGCGCCGTGTTGGCGAACGGGCGGGCGGCGGAGACGTTCCAGCGGATGGTTTCCGCATTGGGCGGGCCTTCGGATTTCGTCGAGCGGCCCGAGGCGCATCTGCCCGCCGCACCGGTCAGCGTCGCCTGCGTGCCGGAGACGTCCGGTATCGTGACCGCCATGGACACCCGCGCCGTCGGGATAACCGTCGTCGCGCTGGGTGGCGGGCGTCGGCGGGCCGATGACGCCATCGATCATTCCGTGGGGCTGACCGGTATGTGCGCCCTCGGCGAGACCGTGGACGGCGACCGGCCGCTGGCCATCGTCCATGCTGCGGACGAGGCCGCCGCGGAGGCTGGCTGCAGCGCGCTACGCGCGGCGGTGCGGATTGGCGGCGAGGCGCCCGCGTCTGCCCCCGCGATCATTGACTGGATAGGTGAATCATGAACCGGGCCATCATCCTCGTACTCGATTCTCTCGGCATTGGGTCCAGCCTGGACGCGGACCGCTTCGGCGATACCGGCGCCGACACGCTGGGCCATATCGCCGAGCAATGCGCCGCCGGTCTGGCCGACGGTGCCGGACGCAGCGGGCCGCTGGCGATTCCGAATCTGTTGCGCCTCGGCCTCGGGATGGCGGCGGTGGAAAGCCGCGGCCGCCCTGCGGCCGGTCTCGATACGATATCGCAACCCCAAGGCGCCTGGGGCTATGCGGTGGAAAAGAGCAGCGGCAAGGATACGCCCAGCGGCCACTGGGAAATCGCCGGCCTGCCGGTGCCGTTCGACTGGCATTATTTCCCCGATACGGCGCCCAGCTTCCCGGCAGACCTGATCGCGGCGCTGGTCGAACGCGGCGACCTGCCGGGCATTCTCGGCAACTGCCACGCGTCGGGTACCGAGATCATCAGGGAACTGGGTGAGGAGCATGTAAGGAGCGGCAAGCCGATCTGTTATACCTCGGCCGATTCCGTCTTCCAGATTGCGGCTCATGAAAAGCATTTCGGGCTCGACCGTCTCTACGCCCTGTGCGAAATCGCGCGCGAACTGGTTGACTCGCTGAATGTCGGCCGGGTCATCGCCCGGCCCTTCGTCGGCGAGGATGCCGAAAGCTTCACCCGCACCGCCAACCGGCGCGACTACACCACGCCACCCTTCGCCGAAACGTTGTTGGACCGCGCCGTCGCGGCGGGCCGCGAGGTCGTGTCGGTGGGCAAGGTCGCGGACATCTTCGCCGGGCACGGGATCACCCGGCGGGTCAAGGCCGGCAACAACATGGAACTGTTCGACCGTCTGATGGAGCAAGTTGACGAGGCCCCGGACGGCGCCATCGTCTTCGTCAATTTCGTCGATTTCGACACGCTCTACGGCCATCGCCGCAATGTCGCCGGTTATGCCGCCGCGCTGGAGGAATTCGACCGGCGGCTGCCCACCCTGGAATACCGGCTGCATCCGGGCGACCTCGTGCTGATGACCGCCGACCATGGCTGCGATCCGACCTGGAAGGGAACGGATCATACCCGCGAACATGTGCCGGTGGTGTTTTTCGGGCCCGGGGTGCGGCCCGGTTCGCTGGGTCGGCGCGAGGGCTTCGCCGATATGGGCCAGACGATTGCAATCCATCTGGGACTTGGCGCGCTGCAACATGGTGCGCCATGCAGACTGACATGACCGGCGCAATCCCAAAGGCGGAACTGCATTGCCATCTGGAAGGCACGGCGCCACCGGCGCTGGTGCGCCGACTGGCGGACCGCAACGGCGTTGCGCTGCCCGAGGGTCTGTTTGCCGACGAAGATAATTTCGCCTGGACCGACTTCCCCGATTTCCTGCGCGCCTATGACGCGGCCAGCATGTGCCTGCGCAAGGCCGGGGACTACCGCGACATCACTTACGAATATCTTGCCGCCTGCGCCCGCGAAGGCGCGGTCTATATCGAGATGTTCACCTCGCCCGATCACGCGGCGGAGGTGGGCATGAGCTATCTCGACCATCTCGAGGGCACGGTGGCCGGCATCGAGGACGCGGCACGCGATTTCGGCATCGTCGGGCGCATCATCGTCACCTGTGTGCGCCATCTCGGGCCCGATCGCGGCCTCGTCGTGGCCAGGGACATGATTGCCGAACCGCACCCCTACGTGGTCGGCTTCGGTATGGGTGGCGACGAGACGGCGTTTCATTTGCGCGAGTTTCTTCCGGTCTTCCGGCTCGCCGCCGATGCGGGCCTGGGCTGCACGGTCCATGCGGGCGAGGTCTGCGGGCCGGAGAGCATCTACGCCGCGCTCGATGCGCTGCCGGTAACGAGGCTGGGCCACGGGGTGCGCGCCATCGAGGATCCGAAGCTGGTCGAACGGATTGTGCGCGACGGCATCGTGCTGGAGCTCTGCCCGCACAGCAATGTGGCGACGGGCGTCTATGAAGACATGGCGTCGCATCCCTTTCCGGCACTGGCTGCCGCCGGCTGCAAGGTGACGCTCAATTCCGACGACCCGCCCTATTTCTCCACTTCGATCGGCCGCGAATACGCCACGGCCGCCGAGGATTTCGGGCTGGACGAGGAAGCGCTGCGCGCGGTGACGCGGACCGCGCTGGAAGCCGCCTTCGTCGACGAGGTGACGCGCAGGCGTCTGCTTGACCGTCTGGACAGCAGGGCGTGGAATTTACCGAAGGAAAGACAGCAACAACTTTGAAAGGGAAAGGCATGAAACGTACAACTTTGCTGCATGGCATCGGCTTGATGGCGGGCGGTATCGCCCTGGTATCTCTTGCGGCGCCGGCCGCCAATGCCGCGGAACAGAACGATAATCTGAACGCCACTTTGTGGATGCAGTCGTCGGTCGAATATGCCGGCGTGACGATGGGCGCCTACCAGCTGGCCACCGTCATGCTCGACAAGGCGCTGGCCGACGCGAACTGGACCGCGATCCCCGGCGAGCAGGGAGACAGCTACAAGGACAAGCCGCCGGCGGTGATCCTGGATGTCGACGAGACCGTTCTCGACAATTCAAAATACCAGGCCTGGATGGTGATGAACGACAAGACTTTCCATCCGAAAACCTGGGGCGAGTTCGTCAATTCCGTCGATTCGATGCCGATCCCGGGTTCGCTTGAATTCACCAAATATGCGGAGTCCAAGGGCGTGAAGGTATTCTACGTCTCCAACCGGACCGGCGACCTGGAGGATGCGACCCGCGAAAATCTCAAGAAATACGGCTATCCGATGGGCGGCAATGTCGATACCGTGCTTCTGAAGAACGAAAGGGAAGAATGGGCCTCGTCGAAGAAGAGTCCGCGCCGTACCCATGTCGGCAATGATTACCGGGTGCTGCTGGTACTGGGCGACAATTTCGGTGACTTCGTGGACGGCTACAAGGGCAGCCTCGCCGAGCGGCGGGCGCTGATGGAACAGCAAAAGGCCATGTGGGGCACCAAATGGATCGTGCTGCCCAACCCGTCATACGGGTCGTGGGAATCCGCACCCTATGGCCATAACTACAAGGAACCCGACCAGCGCGGCATGAAACAGGGCGCGATGTCCGTGTGGGCGCAGTAGGGCTTGCGAAACCTCGAACCGACTCGGGCGCCCCGCGGGGCGCCCTTTTATTTGGTGCCGAAAATCCGGTCGCCGGCGTCGCCCAGGCCCGGCAGGATATAGCCGTGGTCGTTGAGTTCCCGGTCCATGGCGGCGGTATAGATGGGCACGTCCGGATGAGCCTGACCGAAGGCCTCGATGCCTTCGGGCGCCGCCAGCAGGCAGACGAATTTCAGGTTGCGGGCACCGGCGGCCTTGACCCTGTCGACCGCCGCGATCGAGGAATGGGCGGTCGCCAGCATCGGGTCGACGACGATGCACAGCCTTTCGCCCAGCGAATGCGGCACCTTGAAATAATATTCCACTGCCTCCAGCGTCTCCGGGTCGCGATAGAGCCCGACATGCCCGACCCGCGCCGAGGGGACGAGATCCAGCATGCCCTGGAGCAGGCCGTCCCCGGCGCGCAGGATGGATACGAAACAGAGTTTCTTCCCCCCCAGAACCGGTGACTGCATTTTTTCCAGTGGCGTTTCGATTTCCTCCATGACCAGCGGCAGGTCGCGCGCCACCTCGTAAAGCAGGAGCAGGCTTATTTCCCGTAATAATTCCCTGAAAACCGCCGTCGGCGTGTCTTTCATGCGCATCAGGGTCAGCTTGTGCTGAACCAGCGGATGGTCGATGATTGTGACGTCGGCGGTGCTCATGATCCTTGATTCTCCTGCTTTGCTCCCCGGGACGCCCGGCGCAATCGGGCGCGGAACTATCTGATTCACACCACTAGCACAATGGAAGAACGCCCGGAAACCGCCATCATAAGAAAAACCAGCGCTCCGTCGACCGGGGCGCCGCGCAGCCGTTTTCCACCGCCGAAAGCGGCGGCAACCGTCCTAATTTTTATAGTTAACGGTCGTGAGTTCTTCCTGGAGTCGGAGGAAAACGTAAACGATAGTCACTTGTTAATCATAAAAACGGCCAAAAGAGGGCAGTTTTCGAAAAAAAATGCTTCTGCAAGTCCAAAAATAAGTATTTGAGTCGTAAAGAATCTTCCCAATCTTTAGTGAATTTGGGTGACGAGGTACTTAAAACTCTAATTGAATTGTTGGCGATTACGGGCCGTATTGGCCCATTCAGGTCATGAGGCAAATCGCTCGATTTGTCATTGTCGGCCTCAGGGCTCCACGCTCATTCCAGGTGTTGTTCGGCAAGAACCCGTTCGCACCACAATTATTTGCTACGATTTATTTGTTCGGGAGATTACCATGTCGTTTCTGAAAGCTTTTTTGAAAGATGAGTCCGGCGCCACGATGATCGAATACGGTCTTGTGGCCGCGCTCGTTTCGGTTGCCGCGATCGTTGCCCTGCAGATCCTGGGCAGCGAGTTGCAGACCATCTTCAACACGGTTTCCAGTTATCTGTCGGCCGCTGCCGGCACCTGAGCGAACGATGCTGTCAGGTCGGTTCCGGTCAGGCCGGAGCTGAGAAAAGGGCGGTGCTGTGACGCACCGCCTTTTTTGCGTTGTAGCAATGCAGACCCGCTGCCGCTGGGCCCATCACCCCTGCCGTCGTCATGGAGCGACTGCTCGACGAATCCCGATGAACCACTGTTCTGCGGGCGGCATGGGCGATTGCATCGGCGCGCGGCGCGGCACATTATACGGCCTGCATATGTGGAGGGCTCGATAATGAATGACGGCGTGGCGGGCGAATCCAAGGTTTCATCAACTGTCGATTTCGCCGCGAACGGCAAGCATTTCGGCCGTCTGAGCATCCCGCATTCGCGCGATGAATCGGGCTGGGGCGCCGTGCATCTGCCGATCGTCTCGATCCGCAACGGCGACGGGCCGGTGCTGGTTTTCACCGGCGGCAATCATGGCGACGAATACGAGGGCCCGATCGCGCTGATGAAGCTGGTCCGGGCGCTGAACCCGGGGGAAATCAACGGCCAGATCATCGTCATCCCGGCGCTCAACTTTCCCGCCGTCATGGCCGGCACGCGGGTCTCCCCCATCGACGGGGTCAATATGAATCGGGCCTTCCCGGGCCGGCGCGACGGCTCAGTTTCGCAAATGATCGCCCATTTCCTGCAGCATAACATCCTGCCGCGCTGCGATGCGGTCTGCGACATCCATTCGGGCGGCAAAAGCATGTATTTTGCGCCCTTTGCCGCCTATCACAATCTGCCGAACAAGCTGGTCACGAAGAAGGCGAGGGCGGCGACGCTGGCCTTCGGGGCACCGATTGCGCTGGAACTGGTAGAGCTGGACTCCGAGGGCATGCTGGACAGCGCGGTGGAGGAAATGGACAAGGCTTTCGTCAGCACCGAGCTTGGCGGTGGCGGCACTGCTACAACCCAAACGGTTGCCATTGCCGAAGCCGGGGTGCGGAATCTGCTGGCGCATTTCGGATTGCTCGACGGAAAACTTGTGACGCGGGAATCGCTTGGTCTGCCGCCGACCCGCATGATGCATATGCCCGATCCGGGCTGTTTCCTGATCTGCGACGACCGGGGCATATTCGAGATCCTGGTTGATCTCGAGGCCCAAGTCGCCGAGGGCGAGCCCATCGGCCAAATCCACTTCCCCGAATGCCCCGAGCGGGAACCGGCCGTCTACCGCGCCGGCAGGTCGGGCACGGTCATCGGCCGTACCCACAAGACTCTGATGGAACCCGGCGACTTCCTGGCTTTGATTGCGCAGGAAATGTGAAGTCTAAATCTCGAAGGCACAGTATAGCCGCTCCCCCGCCACATAGGTGGCCAGCGTGGCGCGGTCGTCGCCCAGGGTCATCAGGACGAACAGCTCCTCGGCGAGGTTGCCCTTTATGGTTTCCATGCGGTGCGCCATGGCGGGGGTTGCGCCTGAGTCCAGCACCGCGATGTCGGCGTCGCTGCCGGGCTCCAGCGTGCCGATGCGGTCAGCCAGGCCAAGGGCCTCGGCATTGCTCCGGGTCATCAGGTGGAAAGCCTGCAGGGCAGGCAGGTTCTGATTGTTGAGCTGCAACACCTTGTAGGCCTCAGCCGCCGTGCGCAGCATCGAGAAGCTGGTGCCGCCGCCGACATCGGTGGCCAGTCCGACATGCACGCCGCCTGCGCGCAGGCGCGCCATGTCGAACAGGCCGCTGCCGATAAACAGGTTCGAGGTCGGGCAAAAGGCGACCGTCGAACCGGTTTCCGCCAGGCGCGCGATCTCCTCGTCCGACAGATGGATGCCATGGCCGAAGATGGCGCGCGGCCCCAACAGGCCGAACCGGTCATAGACATCTGTGTAGGAACGGCTCCATGGGAACTGCTCCCGAATGGCGGCGATTTCCGCTTGGTTTTCAGCCAGATGCGTCTGCATATAGACACCCGGATTGTCGCGCAGCAGCGCGCCGGCTGCTTCCAGCTGCGCCTCGCTCGAGGTCACGGCGAAGCGCGGGGTTACCGCGTAAAACTGCCGCCCGCGGCCGTGCCATTTTTCGATCAGCGCGGCGCTTTCGGCGGCGCCGCGTTCCGCGTCGTCGGTCAGGTCGTCCGGGGCGTTGCGGTCCATCAACACCTTGCCGGCGATCATCAGCGTATTCAGCCGTTCGGATTCGGTGAAGAAGGCTTCAACGGACTGGGGATGCACCGTGCAGTAGACCGCCGCCGTCGTGGTGCCGTTGCGCAGCAGCTCGTCGAAGAAGAAGCGGGCGACCGCGGCGGCATGCTCCGGGTTGGCGAATTTCTGTTCTTCAACGAAGGTGTATTTGTCGAGCCATTCCAGCAACTGCGCGCCGTATGAGGCGATGACGCGGGTCTGCGGGTAATGGATATGGGTGTCGATCAGGCCCGGCATGATCAGGGCTTGTGGGTAGTGATCGACCGGCATGTCCGCAGGCAGGTCCGCCCCCGGCCCGATGGAGGCGATTCGGCCGTACTCGATAACGACGGCACCGTCCGCGATATAGCGATAGCTGCCGTCCTCGCCGGCCTGCGCAGGGTCCGCGATAAAATCCAGCAGCCGGCCGCGGATCGCCTTGCGTCCGGGTCTGTTCATCGCTAGCCCCCGCCTCTCGCCAGCCAGGCGGCGATCAGATGGCGTTCCTCATCGGTCATCTCCGTTACATTGCCCGGCGGCATGGCGCGAGACAAGACGGCCTGGGTTTCGATCCGCGGGGCCTCGCGCAGGATATCGGCAGGCGTTTCCAGCCGCACGTTGAGGGGCGGGATCGCAACGCCCTGCCAGACCGGTTCCTCCGCATGGCACATGGAGCAGCGGGACAGCACTATCTCCTCAACCGCCACGAAGACGTCGTCTCCCTCCAGTCCGCTGGTCTGCATGGCGGCCGGCGCGCCGACCGGAAAGCTGTTGAGCCACAGGATCACCAGCCCGCCCGCTGCCGTGACAACCCAGGTCCACCAGGGCGTGCCCTTGCCGGCATGCCGCGAATTGAAGAAATGGCGGATCGAGACGCCCATCACGATGACCACGGCGACGATCACCCAGTTCCACGCGGTCGCGAAGGTCAGCGGATAGTGGTTGCTGATCATCAGGAACAGCACCGGCAGGGTCAGATAGTTGTTGTGCAGCGAGCGCTGCTTGGCCTGTTTGCCGAGGCGCGGGTTGGGCTCCTCATGGGCCAGCAGAGAGGCCACCACCTTGCGCTGGTTGGGGATGATCACCATCAGCACGTTCGCGACCATGATGGTACCGACCAGCGCGCCGATCTGGATGAAGGCGCCGCGGCCGCTGAAGATTTGCGTGCAGCCCCAGGCGATGGCGACCAGCAGCGCGAAGCCGACCAGCATCAGCAGCGCATCGTTGCGGCCCAGCGGCGAGCGGCACATCAAATCGTAGGCGATCCACCCCCCGGCAAGCAGCGCGAGGCTGGCGGTCACCGCGGTGGCCGGGGTGAGGTCGAGCACGCCGCGGTCGATGAAATAGAGATCGGCGCTGGTATAGTAGACGGCGAGCAGCAGCAGGAAACCGCTGATCCAGGTGGTGTAGGCCTCCCATTTGAACCAGGTCAGCTCCTCCGGCATTTCCGCCGGCGCCACCAGATATTTCTGCATGCGGTAGAAACCGCCGCCATGCACCTGCCAGGCTTCGCCGCCGACGCCGGCGGCCAAGCCGTCGCGCTTTTTCAGGCTCAGGTCGAGATGGACAAAATAGAAGGAAGAGCCGATCCAGGCGATGCCGGCAATGACATGCAGCCAGCGCAGCATCATGCCGATCCATTCGGTGACGAGTGCGTCCATGGCGTTTACTCCCTGAAGCCTTTTTCCACGCCTGTCTTGCTACCGTCTTGATGCCGGCGGCGCCAGCCCCCGCAATTCGTATCACTTTCAAAAAAACCCAAACAGTGGCATGATTTCAGCAGGGCAGGGATAAAATGGCACTTCTGGAAAACATAAAGGTCTTCGTGCGGGTGGTCGAGCTGGGCAGCTTTTCCGCCGCCGGGCGCAACATGCGCCTGTCGCCGGCCGTCGTCAGCCACCGTATCCAGCAGCTCGAGGGCCATGTCGGGGTGCGGCTCCTGAACCGCACCACCCGGCAGGTTCAGCCGACAGAGCAGGGGATGCTCTATTACGAGGCCTGCCTGGAGGTGCAGCGCGCGGTCGAACAGGCGGAGACCAGCGTGGCGGGGGCGGGCGCCGCGCCGCGCGGCACGCTGAAGGTCACCGCGCCGCTGGTTTTCGGGCGGCGCATCCTGGCGCCGCTGATTCCTGAATTCCAGGCCGCGACGCCGAATGTCGAGGTTCAGCTTCGCATGTCGGAACATCTGCTCGACCTCATCAAGGAAGGGGTGGACGCGGCGGTGCGGCTTTCGGTGCCAATGGATTCCAGCCTGGTCATCCGCAAGATTGCCGATTGCCGGCGTGTGATCTGCGCGGCACCGGGCTATCTGGCGGCCCGGGGCGAACCCGCCACGCCGGACGATCTGAAGGACCATAACTGCCTCCTCCTGCGTTTCTCCGGATCGAAACAGTTTCGCTGGACCCTCAACGGCCCTAAGGGCCAGGCGACGATCAATGTCGGGGGGCCGCTGGACGCCGATGACAGCGACGTGCTGACCCAGTGGGCCGTTGCCGGGCACGGTATCGTCATGAAGCCGGTCTGGGAGGTTGCGGATCACCTGCGTGCGGGACGGCTGACACCAATATTAACGAATTTCCCCCCGGTACCCCTGACGCTGGGCGTGCTCTACCCCCATCGCCGCCTGCTGCCCGCCAAGGTGAGGGCCTTTGCCGATTTCATGGTGGAACGGGTGGCGCCGATGATGGCGGAGGCAACGAACGGCCTGGAGCTGCCGGCCGCCGAATAGGTTCCGGCCGCGAGGATCGCACCCCGCGGCCGGTCCTTCAAATCAGCTTTGTACGCCTTCGACGTACCAGTCCATGGTCGCCATCTGCTCGTCGGTCAGCGACTGGCCGGCGGGCAGCATTTCCTCGCCCTTCTGGTTTTTGATCGGCCCGGTGAAGGCATGCATCGAACCGTCCAGAATGCCCTTGCGAACCGTCTCCGCGGCGTCGCGCGCGGCGTCGGTGATCGCGTCGCCATAGGGCGCGATCTTCACCATGCCTTCCTTCATGCCATACCAGACGTTCTGGGACTTCCATGTGCCGTCCATTACGTCCTGGGTGCGCTGGATATAATAGTCGGACCAGTCATCCAGGATCGAAGTCAACTGCGCGCGTGGCGCGTAAGCCTTCATGTCCGAAGCCTGGCCGAAGCCGAACACGCCCCGGTTTTCGGCGACCTGCAGCGGCGCCGGGCTGTCGGTATGCTGGGTTATCATGTCGGCGCCCTGGTCGATCAGCGTCTTGGTCGCGTCGCTTTCCTTGCCCGGATCGTACCAGCTGTTGACCCAGACCACCTTGGTCTTGAAGTTCGGGTTGATCTTCTGGGCCGCCAGGGTGAAGGCGTTGATGCCCATCACCACCTCGGGAATCGGGAATGAGGCGATATAGCCGGCGACGCTGCTTTTCGACATATGGCCGGCGATGGTGCCGATCACCGCGCGGCCCTGGTGGAAGCGCGCGTTGTAGACACTGACATTCGGCGCCGTCTTGTAGCCGGTCGCATGCTCGAACTTCACATTCGGGAACTGCTTGGCGACCTTGATGGTCGGGTTCATGAAGCCGAAGGAGGTGGTGAAGATCAGCTGGTGCCCGCTGCTGGCCAGCTGCCTTATGACGCGCTCGGCGTCAGGGCCCTCGGCGACGTTCTCGACGAAGGTGGTCTTCACCTTGTCGCCGAATTTCTTCTCGACCGCCTTGCGGCCCAAATCGTGCCCGTGGGTCCAGCCATGGTCGCCGACCGGCCCGACATAGACGAAGCCGACCTTGGTCGGTTCCGCCGCGAAGGCCATCGGGGCGCCGGCGGCAAGGGCGGCGGCCGACGAGGTGGCCAGGAATGTGCGTCTTGTATAGTTGAAATCGCTCATTTGTTCGTTTCCCTGTTCTTTGTTTGGTTAGGTGTTACTCAAGAGGGATTCGCCCCGCCGGTCAAGAGGCCGGCCGGAAAGGCTTGCCCAGACAGGCCGGCGCCTTGAGCCGCGCCCGCCAGGGGCCGGCCGAAATGATCGTCAGCACCAGGATCGTTGCGATATAGGGCAGCATCGACATGACCTGCGACGGCACGTCGAACCAGCCTTCCGCCTGGGCCCTCAACTGCAGAATCGTCACACCGCCGAACAGATAGGCGCCGAACAGCACCCACCAGGGCCGCCATGTCGCGAAGACGACCAACGCCAGCGCGATCCAGCCGCGCCCCGCGGTCATGTTCTCGATCCACAAGGGCGTGTAGCTGAGCGACAGGAAGGCGCCGGCCAGCCCGCTGGTCAGCCCGCCGAACAGCACCGCCATATAGCGCACGCGAATGACGTCGTAGCCGATGGAATGGGCGGATTCGTCGGATTCGCCAACGGCGCGCAGGATCATGCCGCCGCGGCTGCGCTTCAGGAACCAGGCGACGCCCGCGGTCAGCGCGACCGATGCGTAGATCAGGAAATCGTGGCTGAACAGCAGTGGGCCGATCACCGGCATCGTGCTGATGCCCGGGATATCCAGCTTCGGCAGCGGATCGACGGCGATACCAACGAATCCGGCGCCGACCAGCGAGCTCAGCCCGATACCGAAGATCGTCAGCGCGAGGCCGGTCGCGACCTGGTTGGCCATCAGCGAAAGGGTGAGCAGCCCGAAGGCGAAAGCCATCGCCATGCCGGCCGCCATGGCGCAGACAATGCCCAGCGTGGCGCTGCCGGTGGTCACGGTGACGGCGAAACCGGTCACCGCGCCGGCCAGCATCATGCCTTCGACGCCTAGATTCAGCACGCCGGACCGCTCGACGACCAGTTCGCCGAGGGCCGCCAGCAGCAGCGGCGTCGCCGCGCTGATGATGGTTACAAGGCCTAGGACGAATGATTCGTTCATCGGGCCGGCGCCTCCTTGCGCGCGGTAGTCCTGGCTGGGGGTGCCTCGAACCGGATCCGGTAGCGCGCCAGGAAGTCGGATGCCAGCAGGAAGAACAGCAGCAGCCCCTGGAACAGGCCGGTCACCGCCTGCGGCATGCCGGCCTCGACCTGCGCGTTCTCACCGCCGATATAGGACAGCGCCATGATCAGCCCGGCGCCGATAATGCCGATCGGGTGCAGCCGTCCCAGGAAGGCGACGATGATCGCGGTAAAGCCGTATCCCGGCGATATCGAGGGGATCAATTGGCCGATCGGGCCCGCCACCTCGAACAGCCCGGCCAGCCCGGCCAGGCCGCCGCTGGTCAGCAGCGAAAGCCAGATCATCCGCTTGCGGCTGAAACCGGCGAAGGCGGCGGCCGCCGGGGCCTGGCCCACGACGCGGACCTGGAAGCCGATAATGGTGCGGGTCATCAACACCCAGCCGGTCACGGCCACCAGCAGCGCGACGATGACGCCCAGATGCAGCCGCGTGCCTTCCAGCACGATGGGCAGAATCGCCGAGTCCGAGAACATTTCCGACTGCGGAAAGTTGAAGCCCATCGGATCTTTCCAGGGGCCGAAGACGAGGGTGCTGAGAAACAGCGTTGCCACATAGGTCAGCATCAGGCTGGTCAGGATTTCGTTGACGTCCCAGCGCGCTTTCAGGAAGGCAGGGATTGCCGCCCAGGCGATGCCGCCCAGAATGCCGGCGATGCAGATCAGCGGCAGCACCCAGAAGCCCTGGACATCGATCAGGGCCAGCGCCAGGCCGCCGCCCGCCACCGCGCCCATGGTCAGTTGCCCTTCGGCGCCGATGTTCCACACATTGGCGCGAAAGCCGATCGCCAGCCCGACCGCGATCAGGATCAACGGAGAGGCCTTCAGGCCAAGCTCTGCCAGGCCGTAACCGGACATGAGCGGCGAGATGAAGAAGTAATAGATTCCCAGGAAGGGATCGTAGCCCATGAACATAAACAGCAGGAAGCCGGCCAGCACGGTCAAAGCCACCGCCAGCACCGGCGTCAAGTAGAACATCCGGAGGTCGAGTTCCCGGCGTCTCTCGATTCTAGGCGACATCGGCGTTTCCTCCGCTCGGGCCGGGCTGGTGCTTGGTCATGCCGTGCAGCCCGCCCATCAACAGGCCGA
>CAJHYK010000333.1_pt1 | contig 14175 bp, 12 predicted proteins | sample 9198691 | NCBI WGS metagenome assembly CAJHYK01 (sample SAMEA7708355, study PRJEB35096) | sediment metagenome | biome: marine neritic benthic zone biome [ENVO:01000025]; feature: sediment [ENVO:00002007]; material: shallow marine sediment [ENVO:03000034] sea grass bed [ENVO_01000059] ...
GCGACCACGAACTCACCGCCTATGGCGAAGCCGAACTCACCGCCTACCGCCGCGACCATGTCGGTTTCGTTTTCCAGTTCGATAATCTGATACCCAGCTTGACGGCGCGGGAAAACGTGTCTCTGGTGACCGAGATCGCCGTCGATCCGATTAAGCCAGAAGAGGCGCTGGCTCTGGTCGGGCTGGCCGAGCGCATGGAGCATTTCCCGGCCCAGCTATCCGGCGGCGAACAGCAGCGTGTCGCCATCGCCCGCGCCATCGCCAAGCAGCCCGACGTCTTACTGTGCGACGAACCGACCGGCGCGCTGGACAGCAAGACCGGCGTGGTGGTGCTGGAGGCGCTGGAGGCAGTGAACCGCGAGCTTGGCACAACCACCGCCCTGATCACCCACAATGCCGGGATGGCGGAGATGGCCCACCGCATCATTCGCTTCGCCGACGGCGCGGTCGTCGAGGTGCGAGTGAACGATTCCCGCCGCGCCGCGCGCGATCTGGTGTGGTGATGGGCGCGCTGGACCGCAAGCTGATCCGCGATCTGCGCCATATCTGGCTGCAGGCGCTGGCCATCGCGCTGGTCATCGGCTGCGGCGTCGCGATGTATGTGATGTCGCTGGCCACAATGCGTTCGCTCGAGGAGAGCAGATCCGCCTATTACGAGCGCTATCGCTTCGCCGATATCTTTGCCGACGTCAAACGGGCGCCGGAAAGGCTGGGCCGCGAGATCGCGTCCATTCCCGGCGTCGCCAGGGTCGAGACGCGCGTTGTCGCCGGGGTCACGCTCGACGTCGCCGGCATGGCGGAGCCCGCCCGCGGGCTGCTGATCGCGGTGCCCGAGCGCCACCCGCCCGAACTGAACGGCCTGCATCTTCGCATGGGGCGCGGCGTCCGGCCCGGCAATCTGGGCGAGGTCGTCCTCAACGAGGCTTTCGCCGAGGCGCATGGCCTGCGCCCGGGCGATCGACTCCATGCGGTCATCAACGGCCGCCTGCGCCGGCTCGACGTGGTCGGGGTCGCGCTGTCGCCGGAATACATCTATTCGCTGGGCCCCGGCGCGATGATGCCCGACGACCGCCGTTTCGGAGTCATGTGGGTCGGCCGCGAGATGCTCGCGGCGGCCTACGATCTCGAGGATTCGTTCAATTCGGTCTCGCTCACCATGATGCGCGGTGCGTCCGAAGACGCGATCATCGCGGCGCTCGACCGCATGCTTGAGCGCTATGGCGGCGTCGGCGCCTATGGGCGCAAGGACCAGACCTCGCACTGGTATATCTCGAACGAAATGGCGCAGCTGAAATCCATGGCCCGGGTGGCGCCCGCCATCTTCCTGGGCGTCGCCGCCTTTCTGCTGCATATCGTCGTCTCCCGGCTGATCGCGACCGAGCGCGAGCAGATTGGTCTCTTGAAGGCGTTCGGCTATTCGGGCCTGGCAGTCGGGTGGCATTACACCAAGTTCGTACTGGCCATCGTCGGGATCGGCATAGCGCTGGGATTTGTCGGCGGCGCCTGGCTGGGGCGCGGCCTGACCGGACTCTATACCGAACTTTTCCGCTTTCCCTTCTTTTACTACCGGATCGAACTCGGCGTTTTCGTGGTGGCCGCCCTTATCAGCGTCCTGGTAGCGCTGGCCGGCACGCTGGGCGCGGTGCGCCGCGCAGCGAAGCTGCCGCCGGCCGTGGCCATGCAGCCGTCGCCGCCGCCGGTCTACCGTCAGACGTTGTTGGAACGCCTCGGCCTGATCCTGCGTTTCGGCCAGGCGACACGCATGGTCCTGCGGCATATCATGCGCCGGCCGATGCGTTCGGGTCTGACCACCCTCGGCATCGCCATGTCGGTGGCGATCCTGGTCTACTCCATGTTTATTCTCGATTCGATCGAGATGATCATCGAGGTCCAGTTCAATCGTATCAATCGCCAGGACGTAACCGTCGCGCTCGTCGAGGCCAAGCCCGCCGAAATCGTCCGCGAGTTCGAGAGCATGGCCGGCGTGCTGCGCGCCGAGCCGGTTCGCGCGGTCGCGGTGCGATTCCGCAACCGCCATCTTTCGCGCCGGACCGCCCTGATCGGCATGGCGCCTCGCAGTGATCTCGGCCGCCTGCTGGACCGGGACTTGCGCGCCGTCCCGATGCCACCAAGGGGGCTGGTTCTGTCTTCGAAACTGGCGGAGGTGCTGGGCGTCGGGCGTGGCGACAGGCTGGTCGTCGAGGCGATGGAAGGACGGCGCCCCATCGCCGCAATCCCGGTCACCGCCGTCGTTGAGGAATATCTGGGCACTTCCGCTTATATGGATCTCGCGTCGCTCAACCGGTTCATGGGCGATCAGCCGATGGTTTCGCTCGTATATCTGCAGACCGACCCGCTGTACGAGCAGGCACTGTATCGGGCGCTCAAGGACGCGCCGGCGGTAGCCGGGGTCACTCTCGAGAAGGCGGCGGTGGAGAGCTTCCGCGAAATCCTGGCCGAGAACATGCTGATCATGACGACCTTCAATATCATGTTTGCCGGCATGATCGCCTTCGGCGTCGTCTATAACAGCGCGCGGATATCGCTGTCCGAAAGGGGGCGCGAACTCGCCAGCCTGCGCGTCCTGGGTTTCACGCGGGCCGAGGTTTCGTGGATCTTGCTGGGTGAGTTCGCGCTACTCACAGTGGCGGCGCTGATGCCGGGTTTTGTTATCGGATACGGCCTGTCATGGTGGGTGGCAGCGGGCTTCGAAACGGAGCTGTTCCGCATTCCGCTGGTGATCGAGCGCAGCACCTACGGATTTTCCGCCGTGGTCGTATTGTCGGCCGCGCTTCTCACCGGGCTGGTAGTGCGGCGGCGTATCGATCGTCTCGACCTTGTCGCTGTTCTGAAGACCCGGGAATAGGGGAACATGGCCATGCGGTGGAAACGAATCGTCTGGTACCTTCTGTTGGCGGCTGTCCTTGCAGCAGCCCTGGTATATGCCTTCCGGCCACAGCCGGTGCCCGTCGATCTCGCGGTCCTCGAACGCGGGGAACTGACGGTCACCATCGATGGCGACGGTCAGACCCGGGTGCGCGAGGTCTATGTCGTGTCCGCGCCGGTGCCCGGCCGCGTCCAGCGGATCGAGCGCCATGTCGGCGACATCGTGATCGCGAACGATACACTGCTGGCGACCATCCAGCCGACCGATCCGGCCTTCCTCGATCGCCGCGCCAGGGCCCAGGCGCAGGCGGTTGCCAAGGCGGCGGAGGCGGCCTTCGCGCTGGCCGAGGCCGAGCAGGCCCGGGCGGTCGCCGAACTTGATTTCGCGAGGACGGAACTGGGACGCGCGGAAGAACTGGCCAAGCGCGGAAACATCTCGCAGCGCGACCTGGACCGCGCCCGCCTGGATGTGCGCACGAAGCGGGCGGCCCTGGCGACCGCCGAGGCCACCGTCAACATGCGCAGCTTTGAACTGGAAACCGCACGCGCGGCCCTGATCGAGCCCGGAGACGGCAGCGGGAGCAGCGATGCGCTCTGCTGCGTTGACGTGCTTTCGCCGGTGAGTGGCACCGTGCTGCGCCTGATCCAGGAAAGCGAAAACGTGGTCGTCGCGGGTGTGCCGCTGCTCGAGGTAGGCGATCCCCGCGACCTGGAGGTCGTTGTCGACCTGCTGTCCGGCGACGCGGTGCGGGTCAGGCAGGGCGCCGAGGTGACGATCGAGGATTGGGGCGGCGTTTCGCTGGGCGGCCGGGTGCGGCGTGTGGAACCCTACGCCTTTACGAAGATTTCGGCATTGGGGATCGAGGAACAACGGGTCAATGTCATCGTCGATTTCACCGACCCGCCGGAAAAATGGCAGGGGCTGGGCCATGGTTACCGCGTAGATGCCCATATCCTCGACTGGCGCGGCGAGGACGTACTGAGGCTGCCGCTGGGCGCGTTGTTCCGCGACGGAGACTCCTGGGCGGTGTTCGTCGCCGAGGACGGGCTGGCGAAACTTCGCCATATCGAAATTGACCATGGCAGTGGCCGGGAAGCCGAAGTGCTGGACGGGCTGACTGAAGGAACGAGCGTCATCCTGCATCCCGGCGACCGAATCTCCGACGGCGTGCGGGTCCTGTCCCGCTCCGGGGGATAGGCCGGGAAAGCGGCGCGGCCGAGAGATCGGACGCATCATGCGCACCCGCATTGACAGGGGCGGGGATTTTGGTCTCAATTACAGCAGCGGAACAATCTGGCAGTTCGGGGAGTCGTTGTCCTGCTGTTGTCAAGGATTCAACTGGGAGCACAAAGAGATGAGAAAATTCGGCAGGTCGCTTATTTCGCAAGTGTCGCGGCGCGCCTTCATGCAGGGCTCGGCCGCGGCGGTCGGCATCACCTTCGTCGGCGGCGCCAACCGCGCCTGGTCGGCCGAGGCAAAGCAGCTGAACGTCTATAACTGGGATACCTATATCGGCGAGACCACGCTCGATACCTTCACCAAGAGCACCGGCATCGCCGTCCAGTACGACCTCTACGGCGACAACGAGGAAATGTTCGCCAAGCTGAAGGAGGGCAATCCGGGCTACGACGTCATCGTGCCGACCGACTACATGGTCGAGGACATGATCTCGCTGGGCATGGTGGTGCCGCTCGATCACTCGAAGATCCCGAACATGAAGCACCTGGACAAGGCCTTCACCAACCCGGCCTTCGATCCGGGCCTGAAGCACAGCATCCCCTATATGTGGGGCACCATGGGCTTCGGCTACCGGGAATCGGCGGTGGACAGCGTGCCCGACAGTTGGGCAGACGTGCTGGAGCCGGAACGGGCCAAGAAATACTCGGGGCGCATCGCGCTTTTGAGCGATTCGCGCGCGGTCATCGGTGCGGCGCTGAAATATATGGGCTATCCGATGAACAGCACCAATGTGAAGGAAATCGCCAAGGCACGCGACCTGCTGATTGCCGCGAAGCCGCATATCAAGACCTTCGCCGCCGACAACGGCCAGGACCTGCTGGTCGCCGGCGAGGTGGACATCACCATGGAGTGGAGCGGCGATATCGCGGCCGTGATGCAGGAAGAGGAAGGCTACAACTACGTCGTGCCCAAGGAAGGCTCGAACGTCTGGGTCGACAATCTCTGCATCCCCAAGGACGCGCCGCATCCCGACAATGCGCATAAATTCATCAACTATGTCCATGACGTGGATGTGCATGTCGAGATCGCCAACACGATCTATTTCGCGACGCCGAACAAGGACGCCAAGGCCAAAATGCCGGAGGACTATACCGGAAACCCGGCGGTTTTCGCCCCGGCCGACGTGCTGGCGCGTTGCGAAGGCATCCTCAGCGTCGGTGAGCATACCAGGCTGTACGACGAGGCCTGGACTGCGATCCAGGCGTCCTGAGGCAGGCAGGGCATGCAGCGATACGGGCGGGAAGCGCATTCGCCGCTTCCCGCCCGATTTGTCGTCGCGCCGACATCATGACCGGTATTTCACCCGACAGGCTGAGCGTGCTGCTGGAAAGCGAGACGGCGCGATTCACCGAGACCCATCCGCGGTCGGGCGAGTTGCATGCGCGGGCACAAGAATCGCTGGTGGGCGGCGTGCCCATGCAGTGGATGGTGGAATGGGCCGGCGCCTTCCCGGTGTTCGCCCGTGAAGCCCGCGGGGTTCGCATCACCGACGTCGACGGCAACGAATATCTCGATTTCAGCCTCGGCGACACCGGCGCCATGTTCGGCCATTCGCCGGAGCCGGTGGCGGCGGCGCTGGCCGAGCAGGCGCGGCGGGGTTTCACCTATATGCTGCCGACCGAGGATTCGATCCGGGTCGCCGAAATCCTCGCCGAACGCTTCGGCCTGCCGTTCTGGCAGGTGGCGATGACCGCGACCGACGCCAACCGCTTCGTGCTGCGCCTGGCCCGCGAGCTTACCGGTCGGCCGAAGATCCTGGTCTTCGAGGGCTGCTATCACGGCACGGTCGACGAGACCATCGCCACGGTCCGCAACGGCGTGGTGATGTCGCGCGACGGCAATATCGGTCCGCAGGTCGACCCCGGCGTAACCACCAGGGTCGTCGAGTTCAACGATCTGGAGGCGCTGGACCGGGCGCTGGCCGAGGGCGACGTCGCTTGCGTGCTGGCCGAACCCGCCATGACCAACCATGCCGGCATCGTGCTGCCGGACCCGGGCTACCACGAGGGCCTGCGCGAGATCACCCGGCGCCACGGGGTGCTGCTGATCATCGACGAGACCCACACGATTTCCTCCGGCCCCGGCGGCTATTCCGCCGCGCATGGGCTGCAGCCCGATATGCTGACCATGGGCAAGCCGCTGGCCGGCGGCGTTCCCGTGGCGGTCTACGGCATGTCGCGGGAAGTGGCGGAGAAGGTCCGCGAGCGCACCGCGCTGCCCCATTGCGCCATCGCCGGCATCGGCGGCACGCTGACCGCCAACGCGTTGGCGCTGCATGCGATGCGGGTCAATCTGGAGGAGGTCATGACGGCGGATAACTATGCCCGCATGATCCCGCTGGCCGAACGTTTGGCCGACGGCGTGCGCGGCGCGATCGCGGCCCGGGGCCTGCCCTGGTGCGTCACCCAGATCGGCGCACGCATAGAATACCGCTTCCAGCCCAGCCCCCCGCGCAATGGCACAGAGGCGCTGGGGGGGGTGGATCACAAGCTCGACCGCCTGATCCATCTTTATTTCCTCAACCGCGGGATTCTGGTGACGCCGTTCCACAATATGCTATTGATCTCACCGGAAACGACCGCGGCCGATGTCGACCGGCACACCGCCATATTCACCGAATGCGTCGGCGCGTTGACCGGCCGCGCGGCCTGACAGAAGGAACCAGCGGGAGACCATGGAAGACTGGCGAAAAAATAAACTGGCTTTCGCGATCTTCATGGGGCCGGCGACCTTCTGGCTGCTGGTCTTCTTCACCATCCCGGTGGTTGTGATCTGGATCTACAGCTTCGGCGAGCGCGGCCCCCTGGGCCAGACCTATCTCTCCTTCAGCTTCGATAATTACCTGCGTGCCATCGAGCCGATCCATCTGAAGATTCTCTGGAAATCGATCTGGATCGGCGGGCTGAGCACCTTCCTGTGCCTGGTCGTTGGATTTCCCGTCGCCCTGGGCATCGCCTTCGCGCCGGACCGCTGGAAGAATCCGCTGCTGCTGATCGTGGTGCTGCCCTTCTTCACCAACATGCTGATCCGCACCTTCGCCTGGATCGTCGTGCTGGGCTCGCGCGGCGTCGTCAATAACGGGCTTGGCTGGATGCACGGTCAGCTCGACTGGCTTTTCACCCTGGTCGGACAGCCCGACCTGATGGGCCAGTTTGTGCCGCTGAGTCTGCTGCATAACAACTACACCGTGATCGTCGGGCTGGTTTACGTGCATCTACCCTTCCTGATCCTGCCGCTCTACGCGACGCTGGAAAAGCTCGACCGGTCCTATCTCGAGGCCAGCCTCGACCTTGGCGCCGGGCAATGGCGAACCTTCTTTTCCGTGCTGGCGCCGCTGGCCATGCCGGGCATCGTTACCGGCTGCCTGCTGGTCTTCATCCTGTCGATGGGCAATTTCCTGGTCCCCGACCGGCTGGGCGGCACCGACAGCCTGATGATCGGCAATTTGATCGCCCAGGAGTTCAACAAGGCGCGCGACTGGCCCTTCGGCGCAGCGCTCTCCTTCGTGGTGATGTACCCGGTATTCATCTTCTTCGTGATCAATGCGTTCAGGGCGCGTTTTCACCTGCGGGCGAGGGCGCGCGCATGACGAACAAGGCCGCCCGCCGCCGGCGCGACGTAAACCCGCTGGAATATCTCAAGCGGCCCTGGATGTGGCTGACCCTCTTTGTCTGCTTCGTATTCCTCTATTTCCCGATCGTCACGCTGGTCGCCTTCAGTTTCAATTCCTACAAGCGCGCCTTCGTCTGGAAGGGCTTTTCGCTGCAATGGTACGAAAAGGCCCTGAACAACCAGTCCCTGCATGAGGCCTTCCTCAATTCGATGCATGTGGCGGGGGTATCGACGGTGGTCTCGACGGCGCTCGGCGCGATGCTGGGGCTGGCGCTTTACCGCTACTGGTTCCCCTGGAAGGGCACCTATGAAGGCATCGCCCATCTGCCGATCGTCATCCCGGAAATCTGCATGGCGGTGGCGATGGTGGTGTTCTTCTGGAGCGTCGGCATCGAGCTCAGCCTGACCACCGTCATCGTCAGCCATATCGCCTTCACCATCCCCTTCGTCGCCGTGGTGATCCGCGCCCGCATGGCCGGCTTCGACACCTCCCTGGAAGAGGCCAGCCGCGACCTCGGCGCCAGCGAATGGCAGACCTTCTGGCATGTCACCTTCCCCTATATGATCCCGGGGCTGGTCGCCGGCGCGCTGATGGCCTTCGTGCTGTCGCTCGACGATTTCGTCATCACCTTCTTCACCGCGGGCGTCGGCGACAATACCTTCCCGGTGAAGATTTATTCGATGCTGCGCTTCAGCGTGACGCCGGAGGTCAATGCGGCTTCCACCGTACTCATCATCATCACATTGTCGCTGACGCTGGTCGCCATGATCATGCAGTCGCGCTGGACCAAGGGCCGAACCGAATGACCGACACCAAACCAATCATCAGCATCCGCAGCGTGACCAAGAATTTCGGCCGCGTGACGGCGGTCGACAATGTCAGCATCGATGTCATGCCCGGCGAATTCTTCGCGCTGCTGGGGCCGTCGGGCTGCGGCAAGACCACGCTGCTGCGCATGCTGGCGGGTTTCGAGACCACCAGTGCCGGCGAGATCGAGATCGACGGTCAGGCCATGCTCGGCGTGCCGCCCAACAAGCGCCCGGTGAATATGGTGTTCCAGTCCTATGCCGTGTTCCCTCATATGACCGTGTTCGACAATGTCGCCTACGGGCTGAAGGTCACCGGTGTCCCGAAGGCGGAAATCACCGGCCAGGTTGAAGAGGCGCTGTCGCTGGTTCACCTCGAGGATTACGGCCGGCGCAAGCCCGACCAGCTTTCCGGCGGCCAACGGCAGCGCGTGGCGCTGGCCCGCGCGCTGGTCAAGAAGCCGAAGGTGCTGCTGCTGGATGAGCCCCTGAGCGCGCTGGACGCCAAGCTGCGCGAGGCGATGCGGCTGGAGCTGGTGCGCCTGCAGCATTCCGTCGGCATCACCTTCGTCATCGTCACCCACGACCAGGACGAGGCCTTGTCGATGGCCGACCGCGCCGCCGTGATGGACCGGGGCGTGGTCAGGCAGATCGCCCCGCCCGGCGAACTCTACGAACATCCCAACAGCCTGTTTGTCGCCGACTTCATCGGCAAGGTGAACATGCTGGAGGCGAAAGTGGCGGGCCAGTCGGGCGGTGATCTGCTCGTCGAGGTCGAAGGCATGGGCCGGATCGCGGTACCCCATGAAGGGGCGGCCGCCGGCACTGTCAGGATCGCGGTGCGCCCGGAAAAGACCCTTTTGTCGGCAGACAAGCCGGACGAGAATGCGCTGGCGCTCAAGGGCAAGATCAGCGACGTTGCCTATTACGGCAATGAAAGCCATATCCTGCTGGATACCGAAACCGGGACGCAGTTTACCAGCACGGTCCAGAACGATGCGCGGCACACCGAATCGTCGGTCGCCATCGGCGACGACCTGTGGATCTCCTGGGCGCCCGGCAACACGCTGGTGCTGGCCGAATAAGGCGCTCTGCCCGCTTGTTACTTGTCAATGCGGCGGGCCACCGCTTACAGTCCAAACAATTGGTTCAATCGTTCCGGGAGCATGCATGACCACGCCCACCGCCGAAGGTTTCTCGATGCCCGCCGAATGGCATCCGCACGAACGCTGCTGGATGGCCTGGCCTTGCCGCCAGGAATTGTGGGGCGACCGGCTGGACGATGCGCGCGACGCCTATGCCGCCGTTGCCCAGGCCATCGCGGAATTCGAGCCGGTGACCATGGTGGCGAATCCGGAGGACGTTGCCGCGGCCTCCATGAAGTGCGGGCGCGGCGTCGATGTACTGCCGATGGAACTGGACGATTCCTGGATGCGCGATATCGGCCCCACCTTCCTGCTCGACGGCAAAGGCGGCATCGCCGCCTGCGACTGGCATTTCAATGCCTGGGGTCACAAATACGATTATTACAACAACGATGCCCGCCTGGCCGAGGCTCTGCTCGGCCATCTCAAAATTCGCCGCTTCGAGGCGCCCTTCATACTGGAGGGCGGCGCCATCCACTATGACGGCGAGGGCACGGTACTGACCACCGAAACCGTGCTTTTGAACCCGAACCGCAATCCGGGCATGGACAAGGCCGAGACCGAACAGGCGCTGTGCGACTGGCTGGGCGCCAAGAAGGTGATCTGGCTGCCCGCCGGTTATCATTACGACGAAACCGACGGCCATGTGGACAATGTCGCCTGCTTTGCGCGGCCCGGCGCCGTGCTGGCGGCCTCCTGCCCCGACGCGGGCGACCCGAACTACGAAATCCTGCGGGCCAATCTGGAAATCCTGCGCGCCAGCACGGACGCCCGGGGACGCACGCTGGAGGTGGTTGCCATCGACCAGCCGGCGCGCATGGAAGAGGACGGTGAGCGGCTCGCCAGTTCCTACGTCAACTTCTATATCGCCAATGGCGGTATCGTCATGCCGGGCTTCGAGGACAAGCGTGACGCCGCCGCACGCCGCGCCATCGTGCAGGCCTTTCCGCAGCACAAGGTCGTCCAGGTGTCTGCCGTCGACATCGTCCGCGGCGGTGGCGGTATCCATTGCATCACCCAGCAGCAGCCGAAGCCATGACACGGGTAACCGTCGCCGCCACCCAGATGGCCTGTAGCTGGGATATCGAGGCCAACCTCGCGCGTGCCGAGGAACTGGTGCGCGAGGCGGCAGGCGAGGGTGCCAATGTGGTGCTGCTGCAGGAACTGTTCGCGACCCCCTATTTCTGCCCCGACCAGAAACAGGAGCATTTCGCCCTGGCCCAGCCCGCGGAAGGCAACGCGACGATCGCGCGTTTCGCGGCGCTGGCGGCCGAGTTGGGGGTGGTCCTGCCCATCAGCTTCTTCGAGCGCGCCAACAATGCCTATTTCAACTCGCTGGCCATGGTGGACGCGGATGGCGCGGTACTGGGCCTCTACCGCAAGAGCCACATCCCCCAGGGGCCGGGCTACGAGGAGAAGTTCTATTTCAATCCCGGCGACACCGGTTTCCGTGCCTGGCAAACCCGCTTTGGTATGATCGGCGCCGGCATCTGCTGGGACCAGTGGTTCCCGGAATGCGCCCGCGCCATGGCGCTGCAGGGCGCCGACATCCTGCTCTACCCCACCGCCATCGGGTCGGAGCCCGACAACCCGGATCTCGACAGCCGCGACCACTGGCAGCGCGTCATGCAGGGCCACGCCGGCGCCAACATGGCGGTGCTGGCGGCTTCCAACCGGATCGGCGTGGAAGAGAACGAGTCGGCGACCATGACCTTCTACGGCTCGTCCTTCGTCGCCGGGCCCACCGGCGAAAAGATGGCCGAGGCCAATCGCACCGACCAGTCGGTGATTACCGCCTCCTTCGACCTCAACGAAATCAGGGCGATGCGCGCCGCATGGGGCCTGTTCCGCGATCGCCGCCCGGAACTCTACGATCCGCTGCTGACGCTGGACGGCGAGGATTTCTGACGCCGCCTCCCGGCCGCCGGGCCGAAAGACGCAGAAACAGGTATATCGCGTGCCCCCGGCGTAGGCTGTCGCCGCGATTCGGCGGCGTCCGGCCCGGTCCGGATGTAGTTTGGATACAGAAAGACGTATATGCGGTGTAGCCGCGATGCAGTTTATATGCAGGAAAAGCGTCGGAAAGATGTAGCCGGCATGCAGATGGAATGCAGGGCCGGCGCCGCCATGACGCCTTCCTTCAGCCGGTCGACCCGGTCCATTCGATGGTGAATTTCGCCGGGTCCGGCCGTTTCTTGGGGCGCGGCTCGCCCTCCGGCGTGCCGATATAGACGAAGGAGACGATCTCGTCCGTCTCCTTCAGTCCCAGCCCCTGCTTCACATGCGCGTCATAGGCATGGTCGCCGGTCAGCATGATGCCGCCATAGCCCTTGGACTGGGCGGCCAGCAGGATGGCCTGTGCGGCGAGGCCGGTGGCGACGATCTGTTCGACCGGCGGAACCTTCGGATGGTTCGGCGTGATCCGCGCCGCGACCACGATCAGCAGCGGCACCTGGCGCATCCGCTCGCGGTCTTTCTCGATGGTCGCCTCGTCGGCATCCGGCTTGCGTTTCAGCAGCGCCTCGGTGAACAGCTCGCCCAACGCCTCGCGCGCGCCCCCGCGCACGACGATAAAGCGCCAGGGCCGCACCGCGCCATGGTCGGGCGCGCTCACCGCCGCTTCCAGGAAGTCGCGCAGTTCCTCGTCGCTGGGCCCCGGCTCCCCCAGGATTCGCCAGGGGGCGGAAGCACGCTTCTTCAGGGTTTCGATAACGTCCATCGCTGTCTCTCTCGGTCCTTGCCGCCGGTTTGGATTGATTGAGTACCAAGATATGACCGCCGGGGAAACCGCCAAAAGGCGATGCCCCGGCGCGATGCGCATTTCAGACCGGCTCCACCTTCAAGGTCGTGCCGTCGATATCGATTACCTTCACGCGGCTGCCGGCGGGCAGGTCTCCGCCCGCGTCGTATTGGGCCCGCCATGTGGTGTCGTCGACGCTGATGTTGCCGCGGCCAAGCTGCATTTCCTCGGTCAGCTCGAAGGTCCGTCCGACATATTGCGATCCGCGCCGGTTCAGCATGGGCTCGTCCGTTTGCGGCGGGAATTTCTTCTGGTACAGCCGCCAGCCAACGATCGAGACGATTGAAAGCGCGCCGAAAAAAACGAGTTGCCACTGCCAGCCGATGTCCGGCGCGATCAGAAGGATGCCGCCGGTCAGGCCGGCCGAAATCCCCAACCACAGAAAAACCTGGGCAGGCATCATGATCTCGACCCCGAGCAGGACAACGCCCACGATCCACCAGTGCCAGAATACGATTTTGCCGAAAAGCTCCATTGTCAGGCGTCCTTCCCGAACGTCTGCCTGGCGATTTCGGTGATGCCGCCGATGGAGCCGATAACGCCCGCGGCATCGACCGGCAGGAAGAAGGTCTTCTGATTCGGCGAGTCCGCGAACTTGCCCAGCGCCTCGACATATTTTCCGGCGACGAAATAATTGATCGCCTGGATATCGCCACTGGCGATGGCTTGCGAGACCATGGCGGTGGCCTTGGCTTCGGCTTCCGCTTCGCGTTCGCGGGCTTCGGCATCGCGGAACGCGGCCTCCTTGCGGCCCTCGGCCTGCAGCACGATAGCCTGTTTTTCACCTTCCGCCTTCAGGATTTCCGCCTGCCGAAGGCCCTCGGCTTCCAGAATCTGGGCGCGTTTTTCGCGCTCGGCCTTCATCTGCCGCGCCATGGAGTCAACAAGATCCGTTGGCGGGCTGATGTCCTTGATCTCGATACGCGTCACCTTGACGCCCCAGGGTTCGGTGGCCTGATCGACGACAGTCAGAAGCTGGGCGTTAATGTCGTCGCGCCTGGACAGCAGATCGTCAAGATCCATCGAGCCCATGACGGTACGGATATTCGTCATGGTAAGGTTAAGGATGGCTCGGTCCAGGTCGTTGACCTCATAGGCGGCCTTCGCCGCGTTGATCACCTGAAAGAAAACGACACCGTCGACCTTGATCATCGCGTTGTCGCGGCTGATCACTTCCTGGCTGGGAACATCCATCACGGTTTCGCGCATGTTGATTTTGTTGCCGACCTTGCTGATGATCGGATTGATGAAGTTCAGACCCGGCGCAAGCGTGTGGGTATATTTGCCAAACCTCTGTACGGTGTATTCCATGCCCTGGGGCACCGGCTTGTAACTGGCGATCACGTACAGCACCAGAACTCCCCCGCCGCCGATTGCGAATATCCCCCAAAGATCAAACGGCATCTCTTTCCCCCTTTTTCGATGAACGATCCGAATAGGTCGCATTCCAACAACTAATATTTGGTTAGTCTACCCAAGATTACCATAAATTCCGGGGAACTAATTGATCTGGTTTCTGTATTTTCTTACCGTCGCCACAGCCGGATCGCCGCCGGGGCCAGCAGGATCACCAGGAAGATGCGCACCACATGGTGGGTTGCGATGAAGGCGACGTCGACGCCCAGCGCCAGGCCGATCAGCGCCATCTCGGCCAATCCTCCCGGCGAGAAGGCCAGCACCGCGAC
>CAJHYK010000488.1_pt1 | contig 14101 bp, 8 predicted proteins | sample 9198691 | NCBI WGS metagenome assembly CAJHYK01 (sample SAMEA7708355, study PRJEB35096) | sediment metagenome | biome: marine neritic benthic zone biome [ENVO:01000025]; feature: sediment [ENVO:00002007]; material: shallow marine sediment [ENVO:03000034] sea grass bed [ENVO_01000059] ...
CGAAGCTGGCGCAGGAGCAAGCTGCCGGCCGAATCGCACTCCATCGGGCAAGCATCGACGCGTTGCCCTTCGCGGACGAGTCCTTCGACGCCGCGATGATCAACCAGGTGCTGCACCATCTGGAGGACGGCTCGGACCCGTCCTTTCCCGGCCACGCCCGCGTGATTGCCGAATTGCAGCGCGTGCTGCGTCCCGGCGGCGTGCTGGTGATAAACATTTGCACCCATGAGCAACTCCGCCGCGGCTACTGGTACTACGACCTCGTCCCCGAGGCGCGCGAAGCCTGCATCCGCCGCCACATTCCCGCCGAAACGCTGGAGACGATTCTGGTCGACACCGGGTTCGAACGCCGCGCGACCGAAGCGCCGCTCGACGCGGTCATGCAGGGCGAGGCCTATTTCGACACAACTGGCCCCTTGCGCGAAAGCTGGCGCAAGGGCGATTCCTTCTGGGCCCTGGCGACGCCCGACCAGATCGCCGCGGCCGAGGCGCGGGTCCGTGAAATGCAGGCGGCCGGCACGCTGGAAGACTGGTTCCAGGAGCGCGATGCGCGCCGCAAGGGCGTCGGGCAATTCACGTTCTTCGCCGCGGCGAAGCGCTAGCGAACAACCGGCTCAATACCCGCCCGCGCCTGGCGTGCCTTCATGCGGAGCAGGAACTGGGCGGCGATCAGGAGGGTCAGTGAGACGGCCAGCACCATCGTGCCGATGGCGTTGATCTCGGGCGTGACGCCGCGGCGGATCGACGAGAAGACGTAGATCGGCAGCGTCGTCTCGGATCCCGCGACGAAGAAGGCGATGATGAAGTCGTCGAAGCTGAAGGTGAAGCTCAACAGGAAGCCCGCGAGCACGGCGGGAAAGATCTGCGGCAGGGTCACCTGGCGGAACGTGCGCCACGGCGTCGCGTAAAGGTCGGCCGAGGCCTCGACCAGCGTGCGGTCCATGCCGGCGATGCGGGCGCGCACGATGACGATGACCAGCGCCATGGTGAACATCGTGTGCGCCGCGATCAGCGAGATGTAGCCCATCCCGAGGCGCGGCGGCCCGTCCCAGGGCCAGACGGCGGCCAGCAGCGGGTTCAGGAAATCGAACACGGTCACCAGCGCGATCAGCGTCGCAATTCCGATGACGATGCCGGGAATCATGATGGCGACGTAGATCACCCCGTCGTAGAGCGCGCGCAGCCGGCCCTGGACCCGCTGCAGCGCCAGCGCCGCCATGGTGCCCATCAGGCTGGCCAGGACGGCGGTGGTGAAGGCGACGGTCAGACTGGTGGTCAGTGCATCCATCACGAAGGGATTGTCCAGCGCCTTGCCGTACCATTTCACCGAAAAGCCGCGGAAATCGCTGGCATGCCGCCCGGCATTGAAACTGAACAGCACGATGATCCCGATCGGGGTGTAGAGGAACAGGTAGACGGCGATGGCGTATAATTTCATCGGGGCGGCCTACAAAATCGAAACGTCTTCGCGCTGTTCGCCGACGCGCGAGACCAGCTTCATATACAAAGTCACCGTCACCAGCATGATGACCACCAGCGTCGCTGCCACCGCCGATCCATAGGCCCAGTTGCGCGACTGCAGGAACAGGTCGACCAGCGCGTTGCCGATGAAGAACACCTTGCCGCCGCCCAGCAGCGCCGGGATCAGGAACTCGCCCATCAGCAGGATGAAGACCAGCATGCAGCCCGTCGCGACGCCCGGGATCGACAGCGGCAGGGTGACTTGGCGGAAGGTGCGCAAAGGCGGCGAGCCGAGATCGGCCGAGGCCTCCAGCAGGCGCTTGTCCAGCTTCTCCAGGCTGACATAGATCGGGAACACCATCAGCGGCAGATAGCCGTAGACGATACCCACCAACACCGCGAACGGCGTGTTGATCAGCCGCACGCCCTCGATGCCGATGAACTCGAGCAGGGTAGGGATGCCGCGCCCGCCGAGGATGAAGATCCAGGCATAGGTGCGGATCAGGATGCTGGTCCAGAACGGCAGGATGACCATGACCAGCAGGATGGTCTTCCATTTCGGGCTTGCCCTGACCGCCAGGTAATAGGCCAGCGGATAGGCAATCAGCAGCGCTGCCAGCGTGCCTGCCGGCGCCAGCAGCAGCGTGTTCTTGAAGGCGGTGAAGCGGGCCGGCAGGTTGAGATACTGGTCCAGGGTGAAGGCGGGGACATAGCCGCCGGCCGCCCCGCGCTCGCCGAAACTGAAGATGGCGACGACGACTAGCGGCAGGACGAGCATGACCAGGAACCATGCGGTGGCCGGCATCAGCAGAAGCCTGTTGATCCATTTGCCTTGCATGATCGCCCGGTCGTGCCCGTCTCGCCTTTGTCGTTATTGTCGTACCGTTACGCCGACTTGAAGCGCGCCAGCAACTCGGCGCGATTGGGGTCGGTCAGCGTGGCGGCCGCGCCGAACTCAAGCGCGTCCAGCAGTTCCTTGGCCGGATAGAGGATCGGATCCTCCAGCAGCTCTTTCGGCAGCAGCTTGTTGGTGCGGCTGTCCGCCACCGGATAACCGTGCGCCAGCACTTCCTTGGCGTTGACCGCCGGGTCGAGCAGGAAGTCGATCAGCGCGTAGCCGGCGGCGCGATGCTCGGCGCCCTTCGGCACCGCGTAATAGTCGCTCCATATCTCACCGCCTTCCTTGCCCAGCACATACTCCATCTCGGGTATGTCGGTGTGGAGCTGTTTGCCGTCGCCGGTCCAGCACATCGACATCCAGGCGTCGCCGTTGCGCAGCGGCGGCTGATAGTCGCTGTTGATCGCGAACAGATGCGGCTTGACCTCCAGCAGCAGTTTCTCGGCGTCGGCCAGTTCCTTCGGATCCACCGAATTGAAGCTGTAGCCGAAATATTTCAGCGCGTTGCCGATGGTGGTCAACTGATAGTCATGCACCATGGTGCGGCCCGAGAAGTCGGTCTTGGTGATGTCCCAGAATTCCTTCCAGGTGGTCAGCTTCTTGCCCTTGGTGTGCTTGGTGTTGACCACATAGCCGGTGGTGCCCCAGTTCTTCGGCACGGCATAGACGGTGCCACCGACGGTGCCGGCGTCCGAGAAGCGCGGGTCGAAGGCGTCGGCCGCATAGTTCGGGATCATTTTCAGATCCAGGGGCTCGATCAGCTTTTCGCCGACATAGGTGGTGATGGTGTAGTTGGTGGGCACGAAGACGTCCCAGCCCGAACCGCCGGCCTGCAGCTTGGCCAGCATCTCCTCGTTCGAACCGAAAACATTGACTTGCACGTTGACGCCGGTCGCCTTGGTGAAGGCCGCGAAATTGGCCTCGTCATGGTAGTTCGGCCAGGTCGCCAGCACGACGCGGTCGCCCAACTCGCCGGCCGACCAGGCCCTGCGCGGACGAAGTCCCGGAACGGCGCCGGCCATGACGGCGGTCGCCAAGCCCAGGCCGGTAACGCCCAGGAAGTGGCGGCGGCTCACCGAGCCTTTTTCGTAGCGGCGCAGTTCCTCGATGAAATTCCGCCGGCTGATCGGCATTTTGTCCTTGTAATCCTTAGGCATGGTTTTCTCCCTGATTATGGTCCGTCGGTTAACTGTTGTGCGGCGGGTTTGGCGCGATCAATTCATGCATCCTCCAGCGCCAGCGCGGCGGCGGCCTGCCATCCGATCACCACCTGGTCACCCGGATTGAACCCGCCGGTCTGGGTTTCGGCGTGCTTCGGTGCACGCACGAGAACCTCGCCGAGGCCCTCTGCCTCGACAAGGTATTCCGTCTGTTCGCCCAGGAAGATCCGGTTGCGGATCACCGCCGATGCTTCCACATCGGCGTCGTACGGGGCGCCGGCCCCGGGCGGGCCTACGAATATGATCTCCGGCCGGACCGCCAGGACGGCCGCGGCGCCGGCCTGCAGCGAGGTGGCGTCCCGCGGGTTGCGCCCGGCAAAGGTGCGCCCGGCTGGCGTTTCGATCCGCGCGCCATGGCCGTCGGCCTCGACGACCTTGCCCTCGAAGAAATTGGATTTGCCGACGAAATCGGCGACATAGCGGTTGATCGGCTCGTCATAGAGCTGGGTCGGGCTGCCGGTCTGGACGATGCGGCCGTCATGCATGATGCAGATGGTATCGCTCATCGACAGCGCCTCTTCCTGGTCGTGGGTGACCAGGATGAAGGTGATGCCGACCTCGCGCTGCAATGTCTGCAGTTCGATTTGCATCTCGCGGCGCAGTTTGCGGTCGAGCGCGGCGAGCGGTTCGTCGAGCAGCAGCACGGTCGGGTGGTTGATCAGCGCGCGAGCCAGCGCCACGCGTTGTTGCTGCCCGCCGGAAAGCTCCCAGATGCGCCGGCTCTCGTAGCCCGACAGGCGCACCAGTTCCAGCGTCTCGGACACCTGTTTCCCGATTTCCGCCCTGGGCGGTTGCGGGGTGCGCTGGCGCAAGCCGTAGCCGATGTTATCCCCGACATTGAGATGCGGAAACAGCGCATAATGCTGGAACACCATGTTCACCGGCCGCTTGTAGGGCGGCACGCCGACCACCGATTCGCCGCTCAGCCTGACGTCGCCCTCGGTCGGCTGGTCGAACCCGGCGATCATACGCAGCGACGTAGTCTTGCCGCAGCCGGATGGTCCGAGGAATGAGAAGAATGCCCCGCGCTCCACCGACAGGCTTACGTGATCGACCGCGACGATATCGCCGAATCGCTTGGTGACATTGACGAATTCGACGTCGCTGGATTGGCTCAAAAGGGACTCCCTGCGGTCCGGAAGGTATGTGCGTTACCGAAGCGATTTCACCCCAATTTATTGTAGCATAATAAATATTTTTTCATTATGGGCAACCGCCATTCGGAAAGGCGGACGCGGTTCCCATTGGATAGAGCAGGACCGCTGCGCCTGCCCCTATCGTTTGTACCGTTTTGGAGTCTGGAACTGAAATCTTATATCGCTGGACAGCAACCAACAAGCGTCGTCGCAAGAAAACACCCGGCCATCGGCCCGGCGCCGGGAATCAGCCGGCGGATCGGTGCGGAAATTCCCGGCCGGCCGCGCCGCTTTCAATTCCAGGAAGGCCGCCAACCGGTCTGCGACATGACGACCGTCGTCGACCCACAGTGCGCGGCACCGAAGCGAGTTTCCTCCGGTAGGGCCGGTGACGGCCCACTCCGGCTCATGATTCCGGTTCCGGCTTCCGTTTGATCCGCTCGATGGCCTCCAGCAGCGCCTCCGGTTCGAAGGGCTTGAACAGGCATCCGGTTACCGAAAGCGATTTCAAGGCCTCCACGGTATTGGTCTCCTCGCGCGGGTAGGCCGTGACGATGATGGTCGGCAACAGGAGCTTCCGCTTTCGCAGTTCCAGGTAAACATCCAGCCCGTCGACAACCGGCATCCGCAAATCGAGCAGCAGGATGTCGGGGTTGGACGAAACAGCCTTTTCGATCGCCTCCGCCCCGTTCCGCGCGACCACGACATCGAAGCCCTGATCGGCAAGCAGATGTTCGGCGGCTTCGGCGAAATCGGGATCGTCGTCTGCGATCAGCACCAGGCCGCAGGGGCTGATCTCGTCGATGGAGGAGATGATTTCCTCCATGGCGAAGGGCTTGCGCAACACCTTGATCGCGCCGTTGTCGGTGGCCTGCGCCAGCAGTTGGTCAATCCTGTATCCCGTCATCATGACGACGCGCGCCTCCGGGTCCATCTCGCGGATGGTCATGAAGGTCTCGACCCCGTTGATGTCGGGTAGTTTCACATCCATGAAGGTCATGTCGAAACGGCGCCCGACATATTTCTCGATTGCCTCGCCGCCGCTATAGGCAACGGTGGGCTTGTGCCCGACCATTTCCAACGCCTCGCCGATCGCGTCCGCAAGGTCGCGATCGTCGTCTACGATCAGAATTTCCAGGGGGTTCATGGGTTTGCGGCCTCCGGTTTTTCAGTTACAGGCAACCACAATGCAAATTTCGCGCCACCGCCCTGTCCGTCGCCGATTTCCACGCCGCCGCCATGCTGTTCCATGATCTGTTTGACCGTCGGCAGGCCCAGCCCGACACCGAAATTCTTGGTGCTGAACAGGGGTTCGAAGATTTTTTCGCGTATATCGGCCGGAACGCCCGGACCGTTGTCCGTAATCGATATTTCCAGCCGGCCATTCTTCAATCCTGTTTCGACCGTCACCCTGGGGTCACTCGGCAGGGTTTCGTTCTGCTGCGCGGCGGTCACCGCCTGGCAGGCGTTTTCGAATATGTTGATGACGGCGCGGCGCAGGCGGTCGGTATCGGCCGGGATCCGGGCTCCCTCAGTGCCGAATTCGCGCCCTATTTCAACCCCGTCCGGTACGGTCTGTTCGTCCAGGAGGCTGCCCAGCCAGGCATCGATATCCGTTTTTTCGAACACGAGATCGCGAATGCGCGTGAAGTCCAGCAATTCGTCGATAATCTGGTCGCAGCGCGTGATGTTGCGGTTGACCCGATCGATAGCCGCCTTGAACCGCTGATCCTGAGTCTCGGCTTTCTTTTCGACCACATACATCGAGGTCCGCATGGCACCCAGCGGGTTGCGCAATTCGTGGCTGACCGTCGCGGTAAGCTGCCCCAGAGTCGCCAGGCGTTCGCTCTTGACCAGCTCTCCCTGCGCGGCGCGCAGCTCGGCCGTGCGCTCCTCGACGCGCTGTTCGAGCTCCGCATTGAGACGCGCCAGCTCCTGCTCGATACGTTTGCGCTCCGTGATGTCCTGAACGGTACCTCGCCATTGAGGATTTCCCTTGGCGTCAATCTCCATCTCCCCCCATTCGATGACGATTCGCTCGGTTCCGTCCGGCCATACCACACGGTACTCGAATGAAAACGGGGTATTATCCCGGGAGGACTCCCGGTCGATCTTCTCGATCCTTTCGCGGTCGTCAGGGTGGACGTATCGAAGATATCCGTATCCATCCATAGTGACCGACTTTGGCTCCAGACCGAAAATCCGGTAAAGCTCGTCGGACCACCATTCGATGTCTTCGTCCGGATCCCAGGTCCAGCTTCCCAGACGGGCCATGCGCTGGGCCTCGGCCAGGCTGTCTGCGAGTGTCGACAGTTCCTGTTCAATGCGCTTGCGCTCGGTAATGTCCTGCGTGGAGCCGCGCAAGCGTACCGGTCTGCCAGCACCGTCATACTCTGTCTCGGCATGTTCCGCGAGGAAGATTTCGTGGCCGTCGGCATGCCGGACCCTGTATTCGACGGCGTAGGGCACGTTTTCGTTGACCGCCTTGTCCAGGGCCGCGCGGACGCGGTCCCGGTCGTCCGGATGCACGGAGTCCAGAAAATCGTATCCGCCCCCGGCAATAGCCTCGACCTCCAATCCAATCATCCGGTAGATTTCGTCGGACCACCACTCCTTGTCTTCGTCGATATCCCAGGCCCAGCTGCCGAGTTTTCCTATGCGCTGCGATTCCTTGAGGTTTTCCGCGGTTTCTCGAAGTTTCTCCTCGATCGCTTTCTGCTCGGTGATGTCCTGCGTGGTGCCGCGCATGCGTATCGGTCTGCCCGCTTTATCGTACTCCGTCTCGCCATGTTCCGTGATGAAGACAATGTGGCCGTCGGCGTGGCGGAATCTGTATTCGGAAGCGTAGGGCACCTTTTCCCTGACCGCCCTTTGCATTTCCGCCCACACTCGCTCCTGGTCGTCCGGATGCACGTACTCCAGGAATTCCTGCCCGCCCTTGGGCCCTGGCGTCTCCGTCAGTCCCAGCATTTGGTATATCTCGTCGGACCACCAGTCCGTATCGGTCTGTATATCCCAAATCCAGCTGCCGAGCTTTCCTATGCGCTGCGATTCCTTGAGATCTTCCGCAGTTTCCAGAAGTTTCTCCTCGGTGGCCTTCCGCTCGGTGATGTCCTGGACGATGCCGCGCCATTGCGGCTTTCCGGAGGAACCGTCTTCTACCCACTCTCCCTGCACGGCGACAATCCGTTCGGTTCCGTCCGGCCGGACCACGCGGTATTCGACTGAAAAAGGCGTTCGATTCACGTCCGCCTCGCGTTCGATCTCCCTGACCCGCTCGCGGTCGTCCGGGTGCACATATTTCAGGAAAGTCAAACCATCCAGGGCAATAGACCCCGGCTCGAGCCCGAAGATGCGGTAATGCTGGTCCGACCACCATTCCAAATCTTCCTCCGGATCCCAGGTCCAGCTGCCCATCTGTCCGATGCGCTGCGCCTCCTCCAGACTTTGCATCGTCTGCTGAAGGGCCAGTTCGGCCTTTTTGCGTTCGGTGACGTCCAGGGTGGTGCCGCGCATCTGTATCGGCTTGCCGTGGGAATCGTACTCTACCTCGCTCAGTTCGGAAATGACCCGCTCGGTGCCGTCCGGCCTGATAATCCTGTAGTCGCCGGCGTAGGGCACGCCTTCACGGTGCGATCTGGTTACGATTTCCTCCATACGGTCGTGGTCATCCGGATGGATGTAATCAAGAAAACTGTAGCCGTCGAAGTCCACCGATCCGGGCTCCAGACCGAAAATCCTGTATAGTTCGTCCGACCACCACTCCCTGTCCTCCACGATATTCCAGACCCAGGTGCCGAGATGCGCGATGCGTTCGGAATTCTCCAGATTCGCGGCGGTTTCCCGAAGCTTCTCCTCGGCGGCTTTCTGTTCGGTAATGTCCTGGATGGTGCCGATAAGCCGGTTAGTGCCCGTGGTCTCATCGCGGAAGGCCTCCGCATGTTCGATCACCGTGCGCCTGTCGCCATCCGGCCGAATGATATGGTATTCATTGGTATAGGCCCCGCCATCGGATACGGTCCGGTACATCCTGTCCAGAATGTCCGGATGCTCATCTTCAGGGATCATCGCCATCAGGACGTCGACGTCGATCTCTGCTTGCTCCGGTTCCAGTCCGCAAATCCGGAGGGATTCTTCTGATAATTCCAGCTTGTTGCTATCGGGATCCCATTCCCAGCCGCCGAGCCGGGCCACACGCATCGCCGCGCCTAAACGCTGGGCCGTCTCGGAAAGTTCCCGTTCGGTCTTGTGCTGCTCGGTGATATCCTGGGTCGTTCCTGTCAGGCCGATATAGCGGCCCTCGGCGTCAAGAACGGGCTCACCGGTCTCGCGTACGAACCGCAACCGGCCATCCGCGCGTATGACCCGGAAATCCACATCGTAGGAATCAAGGTTTTTCTCGGCCGCTTCGAGTGCGTCCTGCACTTTTTTCCGGTCGTCGGGGTGGGTGTGCTGAATGAATACATCGTTGCTGGGCGATACCGCGCCCGGTTCCAGCCCAATAATCCGGTAGACCTCGTCGGACCACCATTCGACCTTGGTCACCGCGTCCCAGTCCCAGTTTCCGACACGGGCGATTCGCTGGCCATTGGCGAAACTCAGGATCAGCCGCTGCAAATGGTGTTCCGTCCCGCGCAGCTCCGTCACGTCCTGGACCGTGCCTGCCACGCTGACTGTTTCGCCGTTGCCGTCGAGCAGGGCTTCTCCTTCCTCGTGGACAAGGCGTTCCGTCCCGTCGGGCCAGATCACCCGGATATCAATGCAGTATGGCTTTCCGGTTTCGATCGCAGCCTGGATCGTCCGCCGCAGGCCTTCGCGGTCGTCCGGGTGGACATGCTGGTAGAAATTGTCGGCATTCGCCTCGACGCTGCCGGGCTCCAGGCCGAGATTCCTGTACATCTGGTCAGACCAGTATTCCTGGCCGGTGGCAATCGTCAGTTCCCAGTTGCCGATCTTTGCGGTTTTCTGGGCCCGGGCCAGGCGTTCGCTGTTTGCCTTGCTTTCGGTGATATCGACGCCAATGCCGACGATGTGTTCTATCTCGCCGGCGATGTTGCGCACAACGCTGCTGTTCCAGGCGACGACCAGCTTGCGGCCATCCTTCGTCAGCCACTCGTTTTCGTATGCTTCCGGGATTTCGCCGCCATGTTTCAGTGCTGCGAAAGCACGCCGGATTGGTCTTATAGCTTCCTCCGGAACCAGCTTGTCCCAGACATAGCCGCCGACCACCTCGTCTTCGTCATATCCACTCAGCAGTTCGCAGGCGCGGTTGAAACCAGTGACTCGCCCTTTTTTGTCGAACGTTACGACCAGGGCATGTGCGGAATCCAGAAGCGCCGCAGCCAGACCTCCCGCGGCGAAACGCTGTCCGTCGATCTTCCGGGTCATAGACAAGTCCGCAGGGCGCCTTTTCGCGCCTTATTTTCCGTTGCGCCGCGAATTCTGGCGGCCTTGTTTCGTTCCATTGATGCAAGTCCGATTGTGAACAGACCGCACCCTCCCACTATGCCAGGCGATTGCGACATAGAAACACAATGCCGCTCGATTACAGACGCCGAGAGTTCTCGAAATGGTTGTTTAATCCCGTTTTTTCCGAGCAGTTCTCTCAGTCAGCGCCACAACATGTTAATTGGCAGTAAATTCAACACAAAAAAGCAACTATATGCCCCTAAAACGACCCGAACCATCCAGTTCCATATTGCACGGTAAAGAGGTATATAGCTAATTTCATATTACCTATGCTTTCTGTTGGTTCGCGCTGCTTTAGTTGACTTGGCAAGATTCCATAATTTCGTGCGATAAATCAATACGAACGTATAGTGTATGAGCCTTGTAGCAGTAAGCAAGTACTGTGCCAAGCAGGGGTACCTGCGGAATGATCGCTAGCGCGCCGTCCAGCCGCCATCGACCAGCAGGCTCGTCCCGGTAATCATGCCCGCGGCGGGCGAGGCCAGGAACACCACCGCCGCCGCCACATCGGCCGCGGTGGCGACTTTGCCCATCGGGATCATCCCCAGAACGAAATCCTGGAAGGATGGGTCGTCCAGCATCGGCCGGGTCATGGCGGTCTCCACGAAGGTCGGCGCCACGGCGTTGACCCGCACGCCCATGGGCGCCAGTTCGGTGGCCAGCGCCTTGGTCAGCCCCTCCATCGCATGCTTCGTCGTGCAGTAGACCGCGCGGTTCGGCCCGCCGACATGGCCCATCGTCGAGGACATATTGATAATCGCCCCTTCGCCTTGCGCGACCATTTTCCGCGCCGCGGCCTGGGCCACGATGATGGCCGCCCGGATATTCAGGTCCAGCACCGTATCGAGGGATTCCCTGTCAATCTCCAGCAGGGGCTGGGGTTTGTTGGTGCCGGCATTGTTGAACAGGATGTCCAGCCGGTCCAGCTCGCCGATGGCCTCCGCGACCCTTGCATCGTCGGTCACGTCCACTATTTGCGCGCGGGCCTTGCCGCCGGTGGCCTTGATTTCCGCGGCCAGGCTCTCGATTTCGCCGGCGGTGCGGCTCCAGGCCACGATTTCGGCCCCGGCCTCGGCCATCGCCAGCGCCGTTCCGCGGCCGATCCCGCGGCCGGCGCCGGTTACCAGCGCCACCTTGCCGTCAAGCCGCATGGAGGGAAGTGCGCCCCGGGATTCGGTCGCGGTGGTGCTGTCGGTCATGGCCGGGCTCCTGGTCCGATGTGCGTCGCGTTGTTCTTTTAGAGGATCGGATCGCCCGGCGGAAGCCCCGCCGATGCGATGACGGCGCCATATCGTCGGAAAAGGTTCTAAGGCAGGAAGCCGGTCCGGTCGGCCAGTTTCCGCGGCAGATATTCCTCGATCACATAATTGAGGCCCCATTTGGCCAGCGCCTGCTGTTCGGCGCGCATGCCCATCTCGAGCTGTTGCTCGATGGCGGCGATCCATCGCGGGTGAGCGGTAAAGAACGGATCGTTCGCCAGCGCGTCCCGCGCCCGTTTGATGTCGGTCTTGCTCAGCGGATGGGTCGCATCCTCCAGGCCGAAATCGATGATGTCCTGCGGCGTAACACCGAGGAATCGCGCCTGCGGCACGCAGAAGAAGCGGTTGATATGAGCCGCGTTGCCCGAACCGACCTTCAGGGTGCGGTATATGTTGGCGAAGCCGTACGGGTCGCAGTCGGTGAAACACCAGACCGGCAAGTCCATGGCGTCCGACAGCCGCCGGATGAAGCGGCGCGTGGCGCGGGTCGGCACTCCGCCCATTTCGACCAGGATGCAATTCGCCTCTTCCCAGAAACGGTGGCTGTTCAGCCGCTGGAACATGCCGCCGGTCTCGATCGCGAGGATGAATTTTGCCCCGGTGCGGAATTCCAGATGTTCGACGGAACGCGGAATGCCGTAGGCGCCGCTGCCGAAACCGCGGCAGTCGATTTCGATCGTCTCGCCGGTCTGCGAGTTGCGATCCAGCACGGTGAGTGCCCCGGCGACCGATCCGCCATGGGATTCCGGATAGAAGCGCAGCTGCTCGCGCGACAGGCCGTGCGCGGCGGCCAGCGCCTCGATATCGTCCATGACGGCATCGGATTCGGCCTGTTCGTCGAAGCGCGCGTCGCCCCAGTTCTTCGAAACGTAGTAGGCCTCCCGCTTGGTCGCGAAGTCGTCCTGCCTGACCATTCCTCGTGCAACCGCCATCAATCGCAGCGTCTGGGCGAAGGTCCGCGCGGTACTGACGGTAAGCGTGCGTGTTTTCTCGGCGCCACCGAGTTCGAAATAACCCTTGTCGCTTTCATAGGTGACGTTTCGCAGGCTGCGAACCGGCAGGCGGATGGCCGGCAGTTCGCCGCGCTCTATGCTGTCGCGTACCTGGCCGGCGACCCGGTCGATCAGGGCGATGGTCCTGGCATCCTGTTCGCCACGCGGCGTGGCGGGACTCTTCTTCTTTTTGCCGCCCTTGGCCATCAATGCCCCCGTTTACGCTGCAGTACCTCGTCCAGCGTCTCCACGGTCTGCTCGCGTTCCGCGTCGCTGAGTTCGAGTATCTCCTGAAGGCCGATGCCGATATGCGGCAGGTATTTCTCGATCCGGGTCCGCCGGTCATATTCCCGTTTCAGCCGTTCGCCCTGGCGCAGATGGGTGGCCAGCCGTCGGCCGCAGCTTTGCATGCCCAACCTGATTTCCGAAAGGATATCCGGGTAGGCAGCGATCGCTTCCTTGGATTCCGAGGTGAAGGGTACCCAGACCGACGCCACGTGAACCAGTATCGCCATCGGCGCCAGCGGCAACGCCCCCTTCGGTTGATGCAGGCCATAGCCTCGCCAGTTGGTTTGCAGCACGGCCCTGGTAATGGCGCAGGCGGACTGCTGGTAAAGCAGCGGTACGCGGTTGGCGTAACGCAGCAGCCGCGCCGGCTCGTCCGCTTTGGCCGTCGATGTCTCGCCCTGACCGGCGGGCCGTTCAGTCTTGCGGATATGGCCGGCCTCGTCCCATTCAAGCCCGACCCCGCCGGCGCGCCCGTAGGCGATTCCGACCTCGACCTGGAACGGGTTGCCTCGATATACGGCGGCCGGGCGGGTGACGACGTTGTAGAAATCGGCATCCAGCTCCTTGCGCAGTCCTTCGAGCAACCGTTCCTCGCCGATCGGCACGATGCAGTCGGTACGCGGGGCAGAGATTTTCGTCCGGCCGATGGCGCGGTATAGCCGCGTCGCCTGCGCGTGGGCGATGCGCCGCGGATAGGACCGTGCGCTCAGCCCCGCACCGGCCTTCTCGATGATCCGCTTCGCCGTCTTGCGGCCGACCCGCGAAAACTCGTCTTCCAGGAAGCCCAGCAGCGTACGGCTCTTGCTGTCGCTCAGCATCTGGATCAGGCGACCGAGTTCGACGCCGTCGGGGTGCGGCTTGATCTCGGTGGGCTGGCGCGGCAGTTCCGCGATGCTGCGCTCGAAGCGCGGCGCCTCGCCATGCGGCCCGTTATAGACCAGCGTCACATGCGGATTGGCGATGGCGGTCTGCTTGAGGTACGCCTTCACCGAATGCGGGCCGGTCTGGTACCGGCCCTCCAGCTCCACCTCTACCCGCGTGCCGTGGGGGCGGTCCCACGATACATGCTTCTTGCGGTGGATGTCCGGGCGGTTGCGGCGGGTGTCGATCGACACGTACAGCTCGGCGGCTTGGGCCTCTCCGGCCACGCGGCTGAGGATATGCATCGGCTTGCCGGCCGTCAGCTGCGCGTACATGCCGGCCGCCGAAATGCCCATGCCCTGCTGGCCGCGCGACTGGCTCAGCTTATGGAACCTGGAGCCGTACAGAAGTTTTCCGAAGATGCGCGCGATCTGGCCCTCGACGATGCCGGGGCCGTTATCCTCAACGGCGACGTGGTAATGCTCTCCGTCATAGGCGACCTCGATACGGATTTCAG
>CAJHYK010000577.1_pt1 | contig 14065 bp, 12 predicted proteins | sample 9198691 | NCBI WGS metagenome assembly CAJHYK01 (sample SAMEA7708355, study PRJEB35096) | sediment metagenome | biome: marine neritic benthic zone biome [ENVO:01000025]; feature: sediment [ENVO:00002007]; material: shallow marine sediment [ENVO:03000034] sea grass bed [ENVO_01000059] ...
CGGAAAACCCGCATCATGCGCCAGGGCGAACGCCAGCGCATCACCGGCCTCACGGTCAACGACCACATCAACGTCCCGCGCCGCGAATACGACCGCCTGAAGGCCATCCTGCACAACTGCGCCCGCCACGGCCCGGCGGACCAGAACCGCGACAGCCACCCCGACTTCCGCGCCCATCTGGACGGACGGATCACCTGGGTCGAAAACGTAAACCCGCCCAGAGGCCTGCGCTTGCGCCTGCTGTTCATGCAGATCGGCTGGGGTTGAGAGGTGGGCTGGTTCCTGCCAAACGGGGCGCCGCCGGACCCGCCGCAACTCAACGAAGCATACCTTGCGGCTAACCTTTATCTGAACAAACTTACCCTGCGATCCCTATCGCGCATACCCCGCGCATACGTCTTTCATGGGTCCGTTTTGCATGGGATCTATACAAAAACCGCCGAAACCGCTCCCCCGGGCGCGGCGGTCGCCGATTCGACCGTGGAAAATACCTGTTCATACTCTTTTTCGAGGGGACGGGTGCCCTACTCGCCCCTGTGCTTGAACAGGCTGACGACGATGCCGTGCAATGTGCGCAAATCCTGGTCGGTCGGGGCCATGCGCTGGAACATGTTGCGGATGTTGCGGATCATGGCGGGGCGTTTGGCCTCGGGGAACAGGAAGCCGCTTTCGATCAGGGCGGCCTCCATCCGGGTGAAGAAATTCAGCAACTCGTCTTTGGTGGCCGGGCGGGTGCCGCCCAGATCCATCCGCACTTCCGGCGTCTCGTCGGCCAGGCGGAACCAGCTCCAGGCGATCAGCAGCACGCCCTGCGCCAGGTTCAGCGACTTGTAGGCCGGATTGAGCGGCGCCTCGATCAGGGTATCGGCCAGCACCACGTCGTCGTTCTCCAGCCCCATACGTTCGGCCCCGAACAGCACGCCGCAGCGCGAGCCCCCGGCCTCGGCTCGGCGCATTTCGCTGGCCGCGCCGTCCGGCGTCATCACCGGCTTGACCATGTCGCGCGGCCGCGCCGAGGTGGCGAAAACCCGCTCCAGCCCGGCGATGGCCTGACCGGTGGTCTCGTATATACGGGCGTTTTCGATAACCGCGTCGGCGCCTGAGGACGCCCGCACCGCCTGCGGGTTGGGCCAGCCGTCGCGCGGGTCGACGATGCGCAGGTCGGTCAAGCCGCAATTCAGCATGGCGCGCGCCGAGGCACCGATATTCTCGCCAAGCTGCGGCCGCACAAGGATAATCGCCGGTCCGGCGCCCGATACCGCGGAGTCTTTGGTTGAATCGGTTCCGGCCACGGATCTACTCGGGCAGGCCGAGGATACCCCGCGCGTGGGCGCGCGCCTCGTCGAGCGTCATGCCGGTATAGAGGTCGGGGTGGTACATCAGGGCGAAGACCTGCTTGCCGAGTTCCGTCAGGCCGGGGCGGCCGCCCGGTTTTTCCAGGATACGCAGTTCCTCGCCCAGGCTGGCGCCGCCCATGGCCCAGACCACGGACACATCCAGGAAGGCCTCGATCTCGGCCGCAGCCAGATCGTCGGCGATGATGACGACACCGGTGCGCGCGCCCCGACCGGTCAGGTCGTCGCGTCGGAAGCGGACCAGGGCCGGCCAGCGCCCGTCGTGGAAGCGGCCGCGCATTTCGCTGTTCACGCCGAGTTCCGTCGCCAGGCGCGCGCCCAGCGGCCGGCCGGCGATGACGATATGGAGGCTATTGAGGTCGCGCGTCTCCGGCAGTCCGGCTTCCGCCAACGCGCTGACGCCGATCTCCAGCCCGGTGGCGGCGGTGAAATCGGCGGCAATGGCGGTCAGGGCGGCGGCCGGGTTCAACTCGCGGCCGCCGCTGACTGTGATGCGCTGCGGCGCGGCGGCGCGCCAGTAGCGGCTGGGCGGCAGGGCATAGACATCACGCTGCGCGCCCTGCCCCATCAGGGAATCGTAGGCGGCGAAGACCGACTCCGGGGTCGGCTGCTGCGCCCATCCGGGCGCCGCGGCAAAGGCCAGCAACAGGACGGAAAGAAACAGCGTCCTCATGACTCCGCGCTCCCGGTGATACCCTGGCGATAGAGCTTGTAGGTGATGGCATCGCGCAAGGCACCGTACGACGCGTCGATGATATTTGCCGACACGCCGACCGTCGACCAGCGCTCGCCGGCGCCGTTTGTGCTTTCGATCATCACCCGGGTCACCGCGTCGGTGCCGGTGCTGTCGGCGCGGGGCGGCAGAATGCGCACCTTGTAGTCGATCAGATGCATGTCCTCCAAATCCGGGTAGAGCGGCTTCAGCGCCTTGCGCAGAGCGGTGTCCAGCGCGTTCACCGGGCCGTTGCCGTCGGCCACCGTCATCATTTGCTCGCCGCCGGCCTCCAGCGTGATCGTCGCCTCGGATTCGGTGACCAGCTCGCCGCGCGCGTTCCAGCGCCGGTCGTCCATCACCCGGAAGCGCACCAGCTTGAAATAGTCCTGCACCTCGCCCAGCATCTTGCGCACCAGCAACTCGAAACTGGCCTCGGCCCCGTCATAGGAATAGCCTTCATATTCCCTCTCCTTGACGATCTCGACCAGCCGGTTGATGCGCTTGTCCTTTGGGCCGAGATCGACGCCGATCTCTTCCAGCCTCGTCAGGATGTTGGCGCGGCCCGCCTGGTCCGATACCACCACATGGCGCCGATTGCCGACCAGCGCCGGGTCGATATGCTCGTAGGTGCTGGGGTCCTTGGCGATGGCCGAGACATGCAGCCCGCCCTTATGCGTGAAGGCGGCCTCGCCGACATAGGCCTGGTGGCGGTTGGAAGCGCGGTTCAACCGGTCGTCCAGCAGACGCGAGGCATGGGTCAGTTTGCGCAGGCCTTCCGGCGTCACGCCGGTCTCGTAGCCCAGCTTCAGCACCAGGGTCGGGATCAGCGAACAGAGATTGGCGTTGCCGCAGCGCTCCCCCAGCCCGTTCAGCGTGCCCTGGATCTGCCGCGCGCCGGCGCGCACCGCGGCCAGGCTATTGGCCACGGCGTTCTCGGTATCGTTATGGGCATGGATGGCGAGATGACTGCCGGGGACGTGGGCCGTCACCTCAGCGACGATCCGCTCGATCTCATGCGGCAGCGTGCCGCCATTGGTGTCGCACAGAACCACCCAACGCGCGCCGGCCTGATAGGCCGCCTTGATGCACTGCAGCGCATAATCCGGGTTGGCCTTGTAGCCGTCGAAAAAATGCTCGGCGTCGTACATCGCCTGGCCCTTGCGATCCTTCGACAGGGCGATCGAGTCGGCGATCATGGCGACGTTTTCCTCGCGCGGGATTTCCAGCGCCACGTCGACATGGAAATCCCAACTCTTGCCGACGAGACAGACCGCACCCGCCTTGCTGCTCAACAAGGGCGCGAGACCCGGATCGTTCTCGGCGCTGCGGCCCGGGCGGCGTGTCATGCCAAAGGCCACCAGCTCGCCGCGTGCCAGCACCGGCGGATCGTTGAAAAAGGCGTCGTCGGTAGGGTTGGCGCCAGGCCAGCCACCCTCGATGTAGTCGATACCAAGCTCGTCCAGCGCCTTCGCGATGGCGACCTTGTCGGCTACGGTGAAGTCGACGCCCTGCGTCTGCGCCCCGTCGCGCAGCGTCGTGTCGAACAGATGGATGCGGTTGTCGTTTTTCTTGCTCATGCTCGGATATCCGGCCTTACCCCGGCGAGTCCTTAACACATTTTCCCTCGGGAAGCGGCGAAAATGCCCTGATCGGTCCGTTCGTTCAAGGGGGAAGCTTGCCGATCGCCGCCGGTCGGACTCGATTTACTTAATATGGCCGCAATTCCGTTAAGCGGCTGTTCATGTTATCGATAGTACCCTACCGCCGCAAATTCTGTTGAGAAGGTATTTTGCCATGGCTTTTAAGTCACTTACCACGGCCACCCTGGCCGGGATCATTGCGACGACAAGCTTTGCTAACAGTCTTTTGGCGGGCGTGGCGATCCCGGCTGGCCATCTGCCGCCGCCGGCCCAGCATGACCCCTCTGCCGATTACGGTTCCGGGTTTCCCTGGACCGCCGGCAACGACGGCTATTTTCTCCACCAGATCGACAAGAAGAAATGGAAGGGAGAGGGCGGTGAAGGCGGCGAAGGCGGCGAAGGCGGTGAAGGCGCCGTTATGATTTATCCGGCGCCGGCCGTCGTACCTGTGCCCATCCCCGCCGCCTGCGGCACTCACCGGCCGGCCGGGATGATCATCGGCGGCATCGCGGGCGCCGTGATCGGAAGTCAGTTCGGGAAGGGCGACGGCAAGGCAGCGGCCACGGCACTGGGCGCACTGATGGGCGTCTTCGTCGGTCATTCGATCGGCGCGCAGCTGGACGCAAGCGACGCCGCCTGCGCCGAAACCGCCGCGGTACGCGCCTTCGATGCGCCGGTCGGTACCACGATAGACTGGGAGAATCCGGATACGGGCGCCGCTGGACATGTCCGGACCACCCGGGACGGCACCAATACCCAAACCAGAGAATATTGCCGCGAATACCAGCAGGTCGTGATGATTGGTGGACAGTCCCAGCAGTCTTATGGCGTTGCCTGCCGCCAGCCGGATGGCGACTGGAAACTGATCAACTAGTCCGGACTTCCGAGAGGAAATCCTGGTATTTGCCGGTTCGTCCGCGCGGGATGTCGTCAAGACAGCGGAATTCCACCTCGAACGGATGACCGAAACGATCCCGGACGAATTCGCGCAGCGCGGTTTCGTCCGATTCCGTCAGGGGCCGCGCGATGACCAGCCGCAACTCGATCGTCTCCGTGCTTTTCTGCAGAAACTGATATTGCCGGATCGGCGCGATGTCCAACATCCGCCGGATATCGGCCGACGAGAGCATCGGCCAGCGCCGTTCGCCGCCCGGCAGGACCAGCATGTTCTGTTCCCGTCCCAATATGCGCTTGAGAACCGGCAGCCCTCGACCGCACGGACAGGGCGCTCCCAGTTCCGCATAGTCTCCGATCTCGTAACGCAACAGCGGCATTGCGAAATTATGTAACGGCGTTACGAGGACCCGGCCGGTCTCGCCCGGTTTTACGGTCTTGTGGTCCGGCCCCACGACCTCCAGCAGCAGGCCTTCGCCCTGGACATGATAATGTTCGTGCTCCGGGCATTGCAGGGCGAGATAGCCGGCCTCGCGCGTCGTATACATATCGACGACAGGGACGCCCCAGACTTCTCCGCACAAAACCCTCGTCTCCGGTCGCAATAGCTCCGAGAGGGTCTCGACCTGCTTGAGCCGCGGAAGTCTGGCCCCTTTTTCAAGACTATAGGCCAGCAGGCCCTGCAGTACGGTCGGGTGGGTCAGAAGGTAATCCGGGTCCTGCCGCACCAGCCAGTCCATCTGCTGCGCGGTGCTGGTCCGGATATTCAGGCTGACGCAGGGGCCGGTATCGAACAGCGCGCCGCTGGACGAACCCCAGCGCGGAGTCTCCGACCCATCCGGCCAGGGGGCCTTGCCCTCTCCGGATTCCCTTATCACCGCCAGTTTCCCGGTCAGGTCCCGGCGATGCCAGATATGGTCGCGATTGGTGAAGGCACGCCAGAACAATTCCCAGAGCTGGCTGCGAACCGCCCGCAGCGGCCGTCCGGTCGATCCGGACGTGAAAATCTCACCCGCCGCCCCGTGACTCGCCGGTAGGGCGGTGCTCAACAGGTCGTCCCCGGCCTCTGCCACGTCGGCCCGTGTGAGCGGCGGCAGATTGGTCCAGTTATCGATGCCGAAGGATTTGCCGTGGTTATATCCCGCCTTCTCCAGGCGTGAGCGCAAAAACGGCACTGTTCGCCAGGCATGGTCGAGCAGCGCCTCGCATTGGCGGTGCTGGGCCACCCGCAGACGCGCCTCCGGCCACCATTGCGTTTGTTCCAGCTGGAACAGGATAGACAGAATTCCGGCGCCCTGCGCATCCGGCAGTGCCGGCCAGGCAATCCCATCGACCGCCGAACTGTAGGGCAATTCAATCACAACGCTTTTCCCGCGACTCGCTTGGCTGGGGGCAGGATAACAATTTAGGGCGGACAAATCCGGGTTAACGCTATTTTCACCGCGTCGTGCCATTTTCGCTCGGGCGGCACAGTGGAATACGAGCCGACCGGAAGCACTCTCCCCACCATGACATAAACGCGGGATACATCGCATGAACGCACTGGCGGAACCGAAGGATGAGAGCAGGCGCCGTTTCGGACAGCTTCTCGACAGGGTGCGGCTTACTGTCCTTGCCGTGCTCGTGATGTTTCTCGCCTTCGTGGCCGGCGGGGTCAGCACCGTCTTGAAGGCGCCGGTTATCGACGATTTCATGCAAAGCGTCTCCATGGGTCTGTTCTATCTTTATGAAAGCAACGTCAACGCCGACACCTTCGACTATTTTTGGTATCCGGCCCACCTGCCGGGACCAAAAGGGAAGAACCCCGTGGTGCTGAACGACACAGTGCTGGCGGGAAAAGGATACAATCTGATCATCGGCACCCACGAGCAGGCAGCGACGTTGATCGATATGAACGGCAAAACGGTCCATAAATGGGCCCGGCGCTTCGACGAAATCTGGGACAAAGCCCCGCAACTGTCGGACTACGACAGACAGGAAGCGGATTACTGGGCCGAACAGGTGTATTGGCGGCGTGCGCACCTTTACACGAACGGGGATATCCTGGTGATCTACGAGACGCCCTACCGCACGCCCTATGGGCTGGGGTTGGCCAAGCTGGACAAGAACTCGAACATCATCTGGAAAATTGACTCGAACGTCCATCACGACACGGCGATTGGCCGGCGTGGCGAGATTTACACCCTCGGACAGGAGATCAATGAAACGGGCTACGAAGATTATCCGGCATTGAGGCCGCCCTTTATCGATGATTCCGTGTTGATCGTGTCGGCCGACGGAAAGGTCGAGAAGGAATTTTCGATCATCAAGGCATTCCTGAACTCCCAGTATTCGGCCTTCCTGTCCTTCATGAGCTCGAATCTGCGAGGCGATGTCGTGCATGCCAACACCGTGCAGTATATCGACGGCGCGACGGCGGAAAAATTCGCCTTTGCCGACGAAGGCCATCTGCTGATCTCGGCGCGCGAGATGAATGTCATCGCCGTGTTGGACCCGATGGCGGAACGGATCGTCTGGGCCCAGACCGGCCCGTGGAAGGCACAACATGAACCGGTGATGCTGGACAACGGCCGGATCATATTGTTCGATAATCAGGGTAACGCTGGCGACGGTGGCGCCACGCGGATTATCGAGTTCGACCCGATCAGTGGCGCCATTCACTGGAGCCATGCGGGGACGGTGGAGGAACCGTTGGACTCGCCCTATTGGGGTTCGGTCCAGCGCCTCGCCAGCGGCAATACGATGATCGTGGAATCGACCAACGGGCGCGCCGTGGAAGTAACGCCCGAAGGAAAGATCGTCTGGGACTATCGTTCGCCCAACCGCAAGACCGAAGATGGCGAGGAGCTGGTTGCGCCCCTGATGGATGTCGTCCGGGTTGAACCGGGCGCATTGACTTTCCTTGACCGGTAATTCGCGACCCCCGGCATATCGACGATTCACCCGGCCGCGACACCAGGCGTGGCTGATACGGCCTTTAATCAACGAGGCGTAGCCGAGAGACGCAGGAATGGCCGATACCACAAAGCAGACGACGCGGGCCGACGGCAAATCCAGTGAATTCGTCGAAGGGTTGAAGCTGGTCGTCTTGATGGTCGCAGTCGCCTTCCTGGCTTTCGTCGGCGGTGGCGTCGCCACCCATATGCGGGTCCAGCCGGTTAGCGACTTTGTGCAAAAGACGTCGATGGTGGCCATCTATTTTTACAAGACCACCTTCGAAAACGAGGAATTCGATCCGTTCTGGTATCCGGAACACATGCCCGCTGCCGCAGACGGCGCCCCGATTTTCAGCCACGACCCGGACCGGGCCTGGCAAGGGCTGAATCTGGTAGTCAGCAACGGAAAACAGGGCGTACGACTGATCGGCATGGACGGCGAGACCGTCCATGAATGGTCCAGGTCTTTTGTCGACATCTGGGACAACCCGCCCCAGTCGCCGAGCATCGGCGCGGACGAACCGGAATACTGGGAAGACAGGATATATTGGCGGCGCGCGCATCTGCTCTCCAACGGCGACCTTCTGGTGGTCTTCGAAACGCCCCACTTGACACCTTATGGGCTGGGACTGGCGAAGATCGACAAGGACTCGAATGTCGTATGGAAGCTCGATGCGAACGTCCACCACGATCTGGCGGTCGGTCCGGCCGGCGAAATCTATACCCTGACCCAGAAAATAAACGAGACGGGCTATCCCGGCCTGCCGGAGCTCAAGGCGCCGTTCATCGACGACATGGTGGCGGTGGTGTCGCCGGACGGCGCGATGCAAAAGGAAATCTCCATCGTCTCGGCGCTACTGAATTCCGATTTCGCGCCGCTGCTGGGCCTGTTGAACCGGGACTACCTGTTGGGCGATGTCATGCACACCAATACGGTGCAGTATATCGACGCGCTGACCGCCGCTCGCTTTCCCTTCGCCGAGCCCGGGCAATTGCTGATTTCAATGCGCGAAATGAATGTCATCGCCTTGCTGGACCCCGAAACAGAGCGCATCGTCTGGGCCATGACCGGCATGTGGAAGCGCCAGCACGAACCACAGATGCTGGATAACGGGCGGATACTCCTGTTCGACAATCAGGGCCACCGCGGCGCCGGCGGCATGACCCGGGTCGTGGAGTTCGATCCGGTTACAGGCCGGCTGGACTGGAGCTACGCGGGAACGGCCGAGGAGCCCCTGATCAGCACGGTTTACGGGTCACAGCAACGGCTGGCCAACGGGAATACCCTGATCGTGGAATCGAACAATGGCAGGGCGATCGAAGTGACGTACGAAGGCGATATCGTCTGGGAATACCGTTCGCCGCTTCGCAAGGAATCGAAGAATGGCCCCCTCGTCATCGTCGTGCCGGATATAGTCCGGGTGGATCCGAAATCACTGACATTCCTGGACTGATCGATCGGGATGTCCGACAGGCCGCATACGCCGACGGCGGATCCTGCATCACCTGCCGCGACAGGGAACGCAGCGGCATTCAGCCCCGGAACCGACAATGTCTTTGCGCGCGTCGCCGGGCGGTATGACCGGCTCTGCGACATATTCAGCCTGTTTATTCACCGCATCTGGAAGTCGCGCATGGCCGCCAGGATCGCCACTTTTCGGGCCGGCACCATCCTGGATGTTGCTTCCGGCACGGGTCACATTCCCCTGCGCGTGCAGCGCATCCTGAGGAAGCGGCCGGACGCGACAGCACCGGGTAAACTCATGGTCACCGATCTCTGCCCCGAGATGCTGGCGATCGCCCGTGACAACCTGGGCCACAGCGATGCCTGGCTGGAATACGCGATCATGGATGCGCATTGTCTCGACAGCGTCGAGTCCGACTCCATCGACCTCTATTCGATCTCGTTCGCCATGAAGATCTGCGACCGCGGGCCGGTCCTGCGCGAGGCCATGCGGGTCCTGAAACCGGGCGGCATGTTCTTTTGCCTCGAAGCCGCCCGCATCCCCAACGATTTCCTGCATGCCGCCTATCTGAAATATATGGACTGGTGCCTGCCGGTTATCGGACGGATCGCCGCCAACGGCGACCCGGCCGCCTACGGTTATCTGCTTCACGGCATTCACGAATTCCCGTCGCAGACCCGCTTCGCCGACGAGCTGGCTTCGCACGGGTTCGAGGATGTCCGTTTCGAAAACATGACCATGGGCATCGTCGCGCTGCACACAGCCCGGAAGCCGCAGGGCTCGCGGCCCGCCGAAAATCCATAACCGGTATTGCGGAATCCGAACTTGCCGCTAACATCGCGGCTCTTTTTGCATTCGGAGACTCACCGCATGTTCACCACCCGCCCCGAAATTCTCGGCACCTTCGGTGTCGTCGCCTCGACCCACTGGCTGGCCTCGGCCACCGGCATGGGCATCCTGGAGCGCGGCGGCAACGCCTTCGATGCGGCGGTGGCGGCGGGGATGGTGCTGCAGGTGGCCGAACCGCACCTGAACGGGCCGGCCGGCGACATGCCGCTGATCATGCATTCGGCGAAGACCGGCGAAACGAAGGTAATCTGCGGCCAGGGCACCGCGCCCGCCGGCGCGACCATCGACCATTACCGGGGCCTCGGGCTGGAGATCGTGCCGGGAACCGGCCTGCTGGCCACCTGCATTCCCGGCGCCTTCGACGCCTGGATGCTGATGCTGCGCGACCATGGCACGATGCGCCTGGACGAGGTGTTCGAGGCGGCCATCGGCTATGCGGAGAACGGCGTGCCGGTGGTGCCGCGCATCATCGAGACCATAGAGACGGTGGAGGAGCTGTTTCGCGCGGAATGGCCGACCTCGGCGGCGCAATGGCTGCCGGGTGGCGCGCTGCCGGTGGCGGGGACGCTGCTGGCCAACAGGACGCTGGCGGCGACCTGGCGGCGGCTGGTCGCGGAGGCGAAGGCCGCCTCCGCCGACCGCATCGAACAGGTGGAGGCCGCGCGCCGCATCTGGGCGGAGGGTTTCGTCGCCGAGGCGATCGACCGCTACTGCCGCGAAAATGCCGTGCTGGACGCCAGCGGCGAGCGCCACAGGGGCGTGCTGAGCGGAGCCGACATGGCCGGCTGGCGCGCGACCTACGAGGACCCGCTGACCCTGGACTATCACGGCCACACGGTCTGCAAATGCGGCCCCTGGAGCCAGGGGCCGGCGCTGCTGCAGAATCTGGCCCTGCTGTCGGGGATGGATGTGGCGGCAATGGACCCGCTGGGACCGGACTTCGCGCATACGGTCGTCGAATGCATGAAGCTGTCCTACGCCGACCGCGAGGCCTGGTACGGCGACCCGGATTTCGTCGATGTGCCGGTCGAAGACTTGCTGAGCAAGACTTACGCCGACGAACGCCGCGCGCTGATCGGCGAGACGGCCTCGCTGGAACTGCGCCCCGGCGCGCCGGGCGGACGCCAGCCCCGCCTGGCGGACTTCATAACCGAGGGCCGCACCGTCACCCCGATGGTCGCCGGCGCCGGCGAGCCGACCGTGGCGCGCTACGGCTCGACAGACGACGACCCCGGCACGCGGCCCGACGGCAGCACCCGGGGCGACACCTGCCATATCGACATCATCGACCGCTGGGGCAACATGGTGTCGGCGACGCCCAGCGGCGGCTGGCTGCAAAGCTCGCCGCTGATCCCGGAGCTGGGCTTCGCGCTGGGCTCGCGGGCGCAGATGTTCTGGCTGGAGGAAGGGCTGCCGGCCAGCCTGGTGCCGGGCAAGCGGCCGCGCACCACGCTGACCCCGTCCTTCGTTCTGCGCTGCGGCGAGCCCTGGATGCCCTTCGGCACGCCGGGCGGCGACCAGCAGGACCAGTGGCAGCTGATCATGCTGCTGCGCCACCTGCATCACGGGCTGAACCTGCAGGAGGCGATCGACATCCCCTCTTTCCACAGCGAGCACTGGCCCAGCTCGTTCTACCCCCGCGGATCCCGCCCCGGCGTGCTGGTCATGGAAGGGCGCTGGGACGCGCGAGTGGTCGAGGAACTGCGCCGACGCGGCCACGAGGTCGAAGTCGGCCTCGACTGGTCGGAAGGCCGCCTGACCGCCGCCAAGAAGGAAGACGGCCTGCTGAAAGCCGCCGCCAACCCCCGCGGCATGCAGGGCTACGCCGTGGGCCGCTGAAAGGGCAGCCCTACCGCACCGGACGTTCCGGGCCGCGGCCGCGGAACTGGTCGATGAAGGCGGCGGCCGGTGCGGCCTCGAACGTCTTCAGCCGCAGCGTCCTGTTCCAGGCAGTCAGGACCAGTTCCTCGCCAATTCCGGGGGCCGGGGTAAGGACGACGCCGCTCCAGGGGCCGGTGTACAGGCCGGCCCATTCCTTGAGCATCGCCAACGCTTCCGACGGCGGCGCATCGTAATAGATCACGACCATGCCATGCTCGATGGAATGCACCAGTTTCGTCGGTGGCTGAACCGTATCGTAAACGCCGGGATTGATCCAGTTCTGGTCGTGCGGGCCGGATGTCGGGAATTCATCCGGATAGCCCATGGGCTGGCCCAGCGCAATATGCCCGCCGCCCGCGCTCCGCCCGGTCTCGACCCGCGCCAGTGAGGCCCGGCCGGACCGCGCAAGTTCGAGGAAGGCAGCTTCCACACTCTTGCTCTGCTGCCATTGCCAGCCGAACCATGCGGCGAGGATCACGGCGCCGCCGATCACCCCCAATTCCCAGGGTTTCAGCTTGTACCGGGTCTTGCCGGGCGCCGCGCCGGTTTGTTTGCGATTCTTCCCGCCCTTGGCCATCTTTCCCGTCTTCCCTTTGTATCGTGGTTTTTCAATCCGCCATTTGCCCGACAATAATCATTTCACGGAGCGAATGAAATAAAGTTTCCGTGGGGTGGCGGCCAAAGGCGACAGCCAACCCTGCGGCGCCCGAATATGTGGCCTGCCGCGAGATCGAGGCGACCCCCATTAACGATACATGGCCATGATACCGTCAACTTTCGGCTGTACCGTGGCTTGATGGAGCATAATACCTCTTACCGCATGTCCCTGGCCTTCATGGTTTCCGTGGCGATCACCGCCGGGGTTTCGGCGCCGGTCGGCTCGCAAGAGCGGGACAACGGGATCATTCGCATGGCCCGGGTGCTGCCGGACGAGCCCGAATTCCAGTGCGTTGCGAATAGCGAGTTCTCCATCGCGGGGCTGAAACTCCATCAGGAAATGGCGGCGCTGGGTGCTTTGGGCACACCGAATTCGCTGGTGCGCGGATTCGGTGAAGACGACGGCGGCGGCTATGTTTTGACGACCTATCGTTACGGCGGGCTTGAGGTGGATGTGGTGCGCGGGCGGATCGACCGGATCGAGGCGCGCGCACCGGCCTGGCCAACGCCGGCCGGGCTGATGGCCGGGATGGAACGGGCCGAGACACTCGCCCTGCTCGGTCACGCGCCGGACCCGGACCATCTGCATGACGGCGTGTACAGTTTCAGCGGCTGCCCGGAATGGCGCGGCGGCGAACTTGCCTGGGACCACGCCAACAACTATTTCGAATTCGCTTTCGGCGCAGACGGCCGCCTCGCCTTCATCCGCCTGATCGCAGACCGGCCGTAATATGCATCGAGGTATGAAATGCCAGCAGGATTAACGCTCCGCACGGCCATTGCCGCGCTCATTGTGACGGTTGCCGCAGTAACGCCGTCGCTGGCCGGCGGCTTCGATTACACCGCGCGGACCGGGATCGTCTATCTCGACAAGGCCGGGGCGCCGCTTTTCGAAATCCCGTCGACACTTGCCGGGAACCCGGCGTTGCTGGAGGTCGGCACGACCGTCAATGTGGTGACTGCCGGTTTCGGCGGCGCACAGCGCCTCGTTCAGGCCAGGACCGCCGGTGCGGCCATCATCCTTCCGCCCGCAGATGGCCGGCTGGCGCTCGATAGCGCAAATGGCGATACGGCCCGCTACAAGCTGACGATAATCGGCGACGCCGAACTGCGGCCGGGCGCCGTGGGGTTCGGCCTCGCCGGCGTGGCCGATGACTGCAAAGCTTCGGAATCAGTCGTATCGTGCGATCTGGAATCCAACGGCCCGCCCCTGCATTTCCGCGTCTGTGCGAGCCGCGAGGGGCTGCATTATTCGGTCTGGTCAGGCAAGCCGCTGGAAGGCGCGCGGCGCTGGCGCGCCTATTACTACCTCGGCTACGACGTCGAACCCGATTGCACCGCTCGGGATTACGCCGACTAGAGCCTTTTCCGATCATTTGGAATCGCTCTGACGTGGCGATTTCGGCCCGGGGACAGGAGCGGTCCGAAGAGCGTAGCGGGGCTACGGTCGAGGGCCGCGACGCAGCCCCGGACCGAAAGCGCCGCGTCCCTGCGGGTTGCCCTGCGGCGGCCAGCCGCTGCGTTATCCCGCTTGCCCGATGCGCCGGCATCGCGCTGCGCGGGAAGCCTGACGGTCTGGCCGCCGGAGCGCAACAGAGCGGTTCCAAATGATCGGGAAAGGCTCTAGAGCACTGGTATTACCCGGCCACCGGCAGTTCCAGCAACGCCTTCA
>CAJHYK010000183.1_pt1 | contig 14060 bp, 11 predicted proteins | sample 9198691 | NCBI WGS metagenome assembly CAJHYK01 (sample SAMEA7708355, study PRJEB35096) | sediment metagenome | biome: marine neritic benthic zone biome [ENVO:01000025]; feature: sediment [ENVO:00002007]; material: shallow marine sediment [ENVO:03000034] sea grass bed [ENVO_01000059] ...
ATCCCCGGCGGTAGCCGGCCTGCGCGGACCGCTGACACTTGCGAATGGCCGGACGATTGAATTCCTGGAACGCTGCCGTCAGCGGTCGCTGGAAGCGACCGCGGCGGCGATCGACGACGCGCGGCGGCTGGCCGGCGACCGTCGGGTTGTCTTCTTGATTGGCGACCTTTCCGGCTACGGTCTCGACCCAGGCCCTGGCGTCTACGAGACGCTTGCCCAATCCTTTGCTCCGGAGGACGATATTTCGATTGTGACCGCCGGAACGCATATTCAAGCGCTGCGCGAGATGGTTGAAAGCGGGCAGCTGCTCGGTCCGCATTTCGAGACACCGGTTGCGGGATACGATTCGATCAGTGAAATGGTCTCCGGCGACGAACTCCTTTGCTTCATCGGCGACCGGAAAGGTTTCGCGCCGATTTTGGCGGCCGCAAGATAGCGCCGGCTGAATTGGCTTGAAGCTGGCCAGCGTCGTCGAATCCGGTACGAAATTCACGATCCTGCCGATATCCCGGTCTTGGCCGGCCAGTCTGCGCGCCGTGTCCCTACTGCCTTGTTTGCCGATTGAACCTGAAGCGGATCGATAAACATCGGGCCGACTGCAAAGCGGAGAAAAAGATACGGAGGAGAAAAATAAAAGCCCGCTAAGTCGTTGACCTAACGGGCGTTTATTGGTGGGCGCACAAGGACTCGAACCTTGGACCCGCTGATTAAGAGTCAGCTGCTCTACCAACTGAGCTATGCGCCCGCGCGGGGGGATATAGCAAAGCCGGTGCGGCTTGTCATCCCTTTGTTGCGGCAGGTCCCATATGGGGCCTCCGCGGCTCGTTGCAAGGCTACTCGTCCTCGTCCAGGCCGCCGCGGGTCAGGCGCAGGTCGCGGTGGACGTAGACGTTCATGATCAGGCCGAAGGCGACCATCACGGTCAGCATGGCGGTGCCGCCGTAGGACACCAGCGGCAGCGGCACGCCGACCACCGGCACCACGCCCATCACCATCGCCACATTGATGAAGACATAGAGGAAGATCGTGGTGGTCAGGCCCAGCGCCAGCATGCGGCCGAAATGGTTGCGCGAACGAAAGGCGATGGCGAAGCCGTAGCCCAGGATAATCGCATAGAGCCCTATCATCCCCAGCCCGCCCAGCAGGCCGAATTCCTCGGACAGCATGGTAAAGATGAAGTCCGTCTGTTTCTCCGGCAGGAAGCCGCCCTGGCTTTGCGTGCCCTGGCCGAAGCCGCGCCCGGTCAGGCCGCCTGAGCCCAGCGCGATCTGTGACTGCATGATGTGATAGCCGGCGCCCGTCGGGTCGGTGCTGGGGTCCAGGAAGGTCAGCACCCGCTTCCTCTGGTAGGGCAGCAGCAGGAATTTCCAGGCCAGCGGAATCGCCGCCAGGCCCAGCACGCCGCCCAGGATGAATTTCCACATGCGCACGCCGGCCAGGAAGAACATCGCCACGCCGCCCACCATCAGCATGCCGGCGGTGCCCAGGTCGGGCTGGCGCAGCACCAGCGCCACCGGGGCCAGCACCATCGCCGTGGGTATGATCAGATAGAGGATCCGCCCGGTATTTTCGTAACTGACGGAATGAAAATAGCGTGCCAGCGCCAGCACCATCCCTACCTTCATGACTTCCGACGGCTGCAGCAGGAAGAATTTCAGGTCGATCCAGCGCTGCGCGCCCATGCCGATCTTGCCGGCGATCTCCACGCCGACCAGCAGCGCCAGCGCCACGCCGTAGACCACATAGGCATATTGCAGCCAGACCCGCAGGTCGACCACCGCGACCGCGATCAGCGCCGCCATGCCGACGAGAAAGCGGAACATATGCCGTTTGGCCCAGGGGTCCATGCTTTCGTCGGCCGCCGAATAGAGCATGGCGATGCCGATGCAGCCCACCGCCACAATGAAGAACACCATCGACCAGCTGATCTGGCTGAACCGCTCCTGCACGGTCATCTCGCCCGGACGTTGGAAGAGCCCCGCCATGGTCAGCCCTGCCCCTCGTGGAGCCGGCGGTAATCGCCTAGTGCGAGGCGCGCCGGCCATTCGCCGGCGGCCAGCTGCTGTTCGCGCTGCTCCAGCTCGGCCATGATGTCGCGCGCCACCGGGGCGGCGGCGGCGGAACCGCTGCCGCCATGCTCCACCAGCACCGACACCGCATAGCGCGGCGCCTCGACCGGAGCGAAGGCGACGAACAGGGCATGGTCGCGGCGCAGCCACTCCAGGTCCTTGTTTTCGAGAACGCCGCTCTTCCGTTCGGCTTCGCTGATGCGCCGCACTTGCGAGGTGCCGGTTTTGCCGGCCATCTGCCAGGCCGAATCGACAAGCCTGGAGCCCCGCGCCGTGCCTTCCTCGTGATTGACCACCTGGGCCATGGCCGTGCGCACCATCTTCAGATGTGTCTCGTTCAACCCCAGCGATTCGAATGCGGGCGCGGGGCGCGCGCTGACCTTGTTGCCGTCGAAAAGGTCGCGGGTCAGATGCGGCGTTACCGCCTTGCCGGTGGCGATGCGCGCCGCCATCTGGACCAGCTGTATCGGCGTGGCCAGCACGTAGCCCTGGCCGATGGCGGCCACCAGCGTGTCGCCGCCGCGCCAGTAGTCGCCGGTCGTCGCCTGTTTCCAGCCCTCGTCGGGAATGACGCCGGGATATTCACCGGTGATGTCGATCCCGGTATGCGTGCCCAACCCCAGGCGGCGCGCCATCTTGGCGATGCGGTCGATGCCCAGCTTCTGCGCCAGCTCGTAATAGAAGATGTCGCAGGACTGGCGGATGCTTCTGGTGATATTGACCGGGCCGTGCCCCCAGCGCTTCCAGCAATGGAACCTGCGGTCGCCGAACTCGATAAAACCCTTGCAGTTGGTCGTGAACCCGGCCCCGAATCCGGCTTCCAGCGCCGCCAGCATGACCACCATCTTGAAGGTCGAGCCGGGGGCATATTGCCCCGTGACGGCCTTGTTGGTTTGCGGGGTATAGGGGTTGTTGCGGATCTTTTCCCAGTCGGCGACGCCGATCCCGTTGGGAAACAGGTTGGCGTCGTAGCTGGGCGTTGACACCAGCGCCAGCACCTCGCCCGTGTTGACCTCCATGACGGCGGCCGCGGCGGCGTTCTGGTCGGCCAGCCTGTTCATGATGAAGCTCTGCAGGCCGACATCCAGGGTCATCACGATGTCGTGGCCCGGCTCCGGCTCGACCCGCCGGTCCACCAGCTCCTGGATCTCGCGATTGAGGTTGTTGACCTCGACCGCCTTGGTTCCCACCCTGCCGCGCAGGGCCTTCTCGAACTTGTGCTCGATGCCGGTCTTGCCGATCCGGTAGGAGGGCAGCTCCAGCGCCGAATCGCTATCTTCCGACATCTCGGTCTCGTTGACTGCGCCGACATAGCCCACCACATGCGCCGTCGCTTCGCCGAGCGGATAGTAGCGACCCTGCTCCGGCTCGATGGCGATGCCCGGAAGATCGGGCGAATTGACTTCGATCCGGCCGACCTCTTCCCAGGCCAGTTCCTGGCGGATCGGCACCGGCAGGAACTTGCGCTTGCTCTTCTTCACCTTGGCCAGGATCCGTTTGCGCTCCTCGGGCGAAATCACGATGACCCGGGACAGCGCATCCAGCGCCGCCCCGACATCGCCGGCCAGCTCAGGCACCAGGTTCAACTGGTAGTTCAGCGTGTTGACCGCCAGCGGTTCGCCATAGCGGTCGACGATATAGCCGCGGCTCGGCGGCAACAGGCGAAGGTTGACGCGGTTGTCCTCCGCCATCAGCCGATAGCGGTCGCTCTCCAGCACCTGCAGTGAATAAAGCCGTCCGCCCAGCCCGGCCAGCAGCAGCAGCTTGCCGCCGGCCAGCAAGGCGGCGCGGCGGGTAAAGACATTGGCTCTGCTCTTCTCGGCCATGATCGCGATCAGTCCATGAAACTGCCGCTGTCGCGCGGCAGGGCCTTTTGCGCCAGCGCGAAGGCGACGGTCAATACCGGGTAAAGCGCAACGGTCATCAGATATTCGAATGCTACCGGCGATGGCGCGATCAGGGTGGTCGTCAGGGTGGAGACCAGCAGCCAGCGAAGCGCCTCCGCCACCAGCGCGACCAGCGCGAAGACCAGCCACAAGACCAGGAAGGACCGGTCGCCGAAATGACGTTGCTGCGACACCACGAACCAGTATACGGCGATCAGCACGAAGGCGTTTACGCCAAAAGGTTCCCCTTCCAGCGCGTCCTGCAGAAGCCCGACCAGAAAGACCACCGATGCCGGCAGCAGGTCAGGGCGGTGCAGGCCCCAGTAAAACACGGCCATCAGCACGAAATAGGGCGTTACCGCGGAATCGCCCGGCAGCGAGAAGGGCAGCTGGCCGAGGACGACGAGAAACAGCAGCAGCAGCGAGGGCGTGATGTTCCGCGCGGTCGTGTCTAAGTTCTGCCAGGACGATCCGCTCATGGCTTATACCGGCACCGGTATTACTGGCTGGCCAGGCCGAGGTCCTGGTCCTGCAGAACACCCGTCAGGCCGAAATCCATCAAGCGCACGAATTCCAGCCGGTCCGGGGTCAGGAAGGGCTGAACGCGCAATTCGCCGCTGCCGTCTTCCCCGGCCGCGACCACGACGCCGACCGGCAGGCCGGCCGGAAAGGCCCCGCCATGTCCCGAGGTTACGACCAGGTCGCCCGGCCCGAAACTGCGTTCCGGCGGCAGATAGGCCAGCTTCGCGAGGTCGCTGTTGTCACCTGCCAGGATCGCGCGTTCGCGGCGCTCGCCGACGAGAACCGGAATGCGGCTGTTCAAGTCGGTAATCAGCAGGATGCGCGCCGACCGCTGGCCCACCTCGGCAACCCGGCCGACGAGCCCCTTGCTGTCGACCGCGGCGATTCCCTTGCGGACCCCGTCGCGCCCGCCGACATTCACCAGCACGCTGCGCAGGAAGGCGCCGCCGGAATCGCCGATTACCCGGCCGGTAATGAAGGTCGCTTCGGGTTCCGGCGTGAAGTTCAACAGGCCGCGCAGCCGCGCGTTTTCGCTCTCCAGGCTCTGCGCCGCGGTATGCCAGCGCCGCAGCCGCTCGTTCTCTTCGCGCAGCGCCTTGTTTTCGTCATAGGCGGCGAACAGGTGCTTGCCTTCTTCGATCAGTTCGGCGCCCGCCGCGACCGGGCTGGACAGCGCGCCGATGACCGGCGTTGCGATGTCGGCGATGGCCATGCGGGTGCGCTCGTACAGCGCCGGGTCGGCCTTGCCGATCAGCATGACGCCGACCGCAAGCAGAAGGAAAAGCGCAAAGGTCGAACGTTGCGCGCCCTGTCTGATCGACACCGACGCGCGCATCAATCGGCCCGACCTTGGTCTCAACATGCCTTCTCTACCTTACCATTCTCGCAAACGGATATCCTTGCACCTGTTAACCATATGGCTCAAGCGATTAACACATCCTTAAGAGTCCGCATTTCCTCGAGGCAGCGGCCGGTGCCCAGGGCCACGCAGGACAAGGCGTCGTCGGCGATCGAGGTCGGCAGCCCGGTGGCGTGCCGCAGCACGAAATCGAGATTGCCAAGCAGCGCGCCGCCGCCGGTCATCACCACGCCCTTGTCGACGATATCGGCCGCCAGTTCCGGCGCGGTATGCTCCAGCGCCGTCTTGACGCCCTCGATGATCGCGCTGACCGGTTCCGCCAGGGCCTCGGCGATCTGGCGCTGGCTTATCACCAGCTCCTTGGGCACCCCGTTCATCAGGTCGCGGCCCTTGATCTCCATGGTCCGGCCTTCGCCATCCTCCGGCGCGCAGGCGGTGCCGATTTCCTTCTTGATCCGCTCGGCGCTGCTTTCGCCGACCAGCAGGTTGAAGTTGCGGCGGATGTAGGAAATGATCGCCTCGTCCATCTTGTCGCCGCCGACCCGGACCGAGCGGGCATAGACGATGCCGCCCAGCGACAGCACGGCGACCTCCGTCGTGCCGCCGCCGATATCGACGATCATCGACCCCGTCGGTTCGGTCACCGGCAGGCCGGCGCCGATCGCCGCCGCCATCGGCTCCTCGATCAGGAACACCCGCCGCGCGCCGGCGGCTTCGGCCGATTCCTGAATCGCACGGCGCTCGACCGCGGTGGAGCCGGACGGCACGCAGACGATGACCTGCGGGCTGGCGCCGAAACGGCGGTTATGCACCTTTCGGATAAAGTGCTTGATCATCTCCTCGGCGACGTCGAAATCGGCGATGACCCCGTCGCGCAACGGCCGGATGGCCTGGATGTTGCCGGGCGTGCGGCCCAGCATCATCTTGGCCTCGTCGCCGACCGCCAGCACCTGCTTGCGCCCCTTAATATGGGCGATCGCCACCACCGACGGTTCGTTCAGGACGATGCCTCGACCCTTTACATAGACCAGGGTATTCGCCGTCCCCAGATCGATCGCCATATCGTTGGAGAGCATTCCCAGAAGTCGACCGAGCATGTCCTACCTATGCCTCCACGAGCTGATGTGCCGGATGATGATCATATTCACGTCCTTACAATTACCGCGTTAAGGGGACTCAGGCGGACAAAGCCGCCGGAGCCGATTTTTCCCGTTTGACCAGGAGTTTGTTCAATGCGTGTATATACGCCTTGGCCGAGGCCACCAGCGTGTCGGTGTCGGCGCCCTGGCCGTTGACGGTTTTCCCGCCTTCTTCCAGGCGGACCGTCACCTGGGCCTGGGCATCCGTTCCCTCGGTCACCGCATGCACCTGGTACAGCTGCAGTTTCACGTCGTGGGGGAACAGGGTCTTGATGGCGTTGAAGGTCGCGTCCACCGGGCCGTCGCCGGTCGATTTGGTCGACTTCAATTCGCCGTCGATGGTCAGTTCCAGCTCCGCCGACTGAGGGCCCTTCGATCCGGCGATCACCTGCAGGGAAACGAACTGGATGCGGTCATTGGCGCGGATCATCTGGTCGTCGACCAGCGCGACGATGTCCTCGTCATAGACATCCTTCTTCTTGTCGGCCAGATCCTTGAACCGCTGGAAGGCGTCCTGCATCTCGTTGTCGCCCAGCTCGTAGCCCAGCTCGGCCAGCTTGGCCTTGAAGGCGTGGCGGCCGGAATGCTTGCCCATCACCAGGGTCGACTTGTTCAGCCCGACCGATTCCGGCGTCATGATCTCGTAGGTGCCGGCATGTTTCAACATGCCGTCCTGGTGGATGCCGGATTCGTGCGCGAACGCGTTGGCCCCGACGATCGCCTTGTTGGGCTGAACCCGGAACCCGGTGATGGTCGAGACCAGATGGCTGGCCGGCGTGATCTGCTCGGTCACCACATTGGTGTAGTAGGGCATGATGTCGCCGCGCACCTTCAGCGCCATGACGAGCTCTTCCATCGCGGCGTTGCCGGCGCGCTCGCCGATGCCGTTGATGGTGCATTCGACCTGGCGGGCGCCGGCGCGGATGGCGGCCAGCGAATTGGCCACCGCCAGGCCCAGATCGTTATGGCAATGAACCGAGATTACCGCCTTGTCGATATTGGGAACGCGGTTCATCAACATCGAGATCAGCTCGTGGAACTCCTCCGGCGTGGTATAGCCGACGGTATCCGGGATGTTGATCGTGCCGGCGCCTGCCTTGATCGCAGATTCCACGCAGCGGCACAGGAAGTCGTGCTCGGTGCGGGTGCCGTCCTCGGGGCTCCATTCGACGTCGTCGCACAGGTTCCGCGCGTAGGACACGGATTCCACCATGCGGTCATGCACCGCGTCGGGCTCCATCTGCAGCTTGTATTTCATATGCAGCGGGCTGGTGGAGATGAAATTGTGGATGCGCGGGCGGGCTGCCTGTTTCAGGGCTTCCCAGGCGCGGTCGATATCCTTCTTGTTGGCGCGCGACAGGCCGGCCACGGTCGAGTTCTTTGTGCGGCGGGCAATTTCGCTCACCGCCTCGAAATCGCCGTTGGACGCGATCGGGAAACCGGCCTCGATAATGTCGACGCCCATGGCTTCCAGGGCGCCGGCGACACGCAGCTTTTCCTCCAGATTCATCGAACAGCCCGGCGACTGCTCGCCGTCGCGCAAGGTGGTGTCGAAAATCCTGACGTGGTTCGCTTCGTCGCGTTTCCGGTCGGATTGCATGGTTTCGGTCGTCGTGGTCATCTTTCAAATTCCTCTGCTTCGGTCAGTGGTTGAGTTCTTCGCAACTAATCCCCTGAACGCACACCGCCGACGCAAAGGCGGGCCGACACGCTCAGGGGCGGATAAGTCGCAGAAGAAGCCCACTGCCGGGCAGATCAAAAACCACAAAACGCCCGGACGGGTCCGGGCGTCGTGTACGGCCGGGCGCGCATGCGTAAGCGCCGATGTTATCCACACCGGTTTCGAAAGCGATATGATGATCGATTCCGTGCATATACGCGTTACTCGCCCGTCAAACTGCTGTTTCGCCGCAACGTCTTGATACGACCTGTTTAGTTAAATAATCCCTAAACTCCATCGCCACAAGCCGGAATATTAATATGCATATACACTCAATAAACTCGCGGCTTGCCCGATCAATCCACCAACCATCTTTACGACTTTTCCACAGGCCGCGGCAATGAATTTTTCCCGATGCCTGCGCTACGCACGCGTGGAAAAGCAAAACGGGGCGCGGCCATCTGGCCGCGCCCCGTTTAACGAAACCCGTGAAATGAGGGGTCAGTTCTTGCTCTTGTCGACCAGGCGGTTCTGGGTGATCCAGGGCATCATGGCGCGCAGGCGTTCGCCGACTTCCTCGATCGGATGGGTGGCCTCGCGTCGCCGCGTCGCCTTGAAGCTGGTCTGGCCGACCTCGTTCTCCAGCATCCAGTCGCGGGTGAAGCGGCCGGACTGGATGTCCTCGAGGATGCGTTTCATCTCCTTCTTGGTTTCGTCGGTGATGATTCGCGGGCCGCTGACATAGTCGCCATATTCGGCCGTGTTGGAGATCGAATAGCGCATGTTGGCGATGCCGCCCTCATAGATCAGATCGACGATCAGTTTGACCTCGTGCAGGCATTCGAAATAGGCCATCTCGGGCGCGTAGCCGGCCTCGACCAGGGTCTCGTAGCCGGCCTGGATCAGCGAGGTCAGGCCGCCGCACAGCACCACCTGCTCGCCGAACAGGTCGGTTTCGCATTCTTCCTTGAAGGTGGTCTCGATGACGCCCGAACGCCCGCCGCCGATGGCGCAGGCGTAGGACAGGCCGATCTCGTGCGCGTTGCCGGTGGCGTTCTGGTCGACCGCCAGCAGGCAGGGCACGCCGCCGCCCTTCTCATATTCCGAACGCACAGTGTGGCCGGGGCCTTTCGGGGCGATCATGATCACATCGAGGTCCGGGCGCGGCTCGATCAGATTGAAATGCACGTTCAGCCCGTGCGCGAAGGCGATCGCCGCGCCCTCCTTCATGTTGTCGCGCAGATGGTCGGCCCAGATATGGCGCTGCAGTTCGTCCGGCGCCGCCATCATGATGACGTCGGCCCAGGCCGCGGTCTCGGCCACCGTCATTACCTTGAAACCGGCTTCCTCGGCCTTCTTCGCGCTGGCCGAACCCTCGCGCAGGCCGACGCCGACTTCCTTGACGCCGCTGTCCCGCAGGTTGGCGGCATGGGCATGCCCCTGGCTGCCGTAACCGACGATCGCGACCTTCTTGGCCTTGATCAGGTTCACATCGGCGTCACGATCGTAATAAACGCGCATAATTGTCTCTCTTGCTGTCTGTCCAGTTGTCTCTGTTCGGATTGGTCGGGGTTTTACAGCGCCTTGGCGCCGCGGGCAATGCCGACGATGCCGCTGCGGGCGATCTCGGTCTTGCCGAGCGAGCGCATCAGCTCGACGAAGGCGTCGATCTTCTCCGGCTTGCCGGTCAGCGAGAAGACGAAGGATCCGATCGTCGTGTCGGCCACCGTCGCGTTGAAGATATCGGCGATGCGCAGCGATTCGCGCCGTTCCGGCCCGTTCGCCACCACCTTGACCAGCGCGACCTCGCGCTCCAGATGTTCGCCGTTGGCGGTCAGGTCATGGACCTCGTGGACCGGCACCAGCTTGTCCACCTGCGCCTTGATCTGCTCGATGATCATCGGGGTTCCGGTGGTGACGATGGTCATCCGCGACATGGATGCATCGACCGAGACCGCCGAGACGGTCAGGCTCTCGATATTGTAGCCGCGGCCGGAAAACAGGCCGACGACGCGGGCCAGCACGCCGGGTTCGTTATCCACCAGGACGGCGATGGTATGTCGTTCTATGTCACTCATATTCCCTATGCCTGACTGTTTCGGCGCCGGCGGTCAGACCAGCACCATGCCGTCCTCGGACACTGGCCTCTCGGCCTCGTCTTCCGGCCCGAACAGCATATCGTTGTGGGCCGCGCCCGACGGGATCATCGGGAAGCAGTTCTCCTTGGGGTCGACCGCGATGTCGGCGACAACCGGCCCGTCATGCGCGATCATCTGGCGGATGGTGTCGTCCAGCTCCGACGGCTTGGTCGCCCGCAGCCCCTTGGCGCCGAAGGCCTCTGCCAGCTTCACGAAATCGGGCAGGGCGGCGGAATAGCTTTCCGAATAGCGCCCGCCATGCAGCAGTTCCTGCCACTGGCGCACCATGCCCATATATTCGTTGTTGATGATGAACAGCTTGATCGGCAGCCGGAACTGGACGGCGGTGGCCAGTTCCTGGATGTTCATCATGGTCGAGGCCTCGCCGGCGATATCCACCACCAGCGCATCCGGATTGCCCAGCTGCACGCCGATCGCGGCGGGCAGCCCGTAGCCCATGGTGCCCAGCCCGCCAGACGTCATCCAGTGGTTCGGCTTTTCGAAGCGGAAATGCTGCGCCGCCCACATCTGGTGCTGGCCGACCTCGGTGGTGATGAAGACCTCGCGGTCGAGCGTCAGCTCGTAGAGTCGCTTGATCGCTTCCTGCGGTTTGATCACCTTCTTGTTGGTGGCGAATTTCAGGCAGTCGCGCGCGCGCCAGCCATTCACGGTCTTCCACCAGGAAGCGACCGCCTTCTTGTCGGCCTGTTTCTTTTCCGCCTTCCAGACTTTCAGCAAGTCTTCCAGCACGTTGGCGATGTCGCCCACGATGCCCAGATCGACCGCCACATTCTTGTTGATCGAGGTCGGGTCGATATCGATATGGATCTTCTTCGAGCCCGGCGAGAAGGCGTCCAGCCGGCCGGTCACCCGGTCGTCGAAGCGGGCGCCGATGCACAACATCAGGTCGCAGTCATGCATCGCCATGTTGGACTCGTAGGTGCCATGCATGCCGACCATGCCGAGATAGCGTTCGTCCGAAGCGGGCAGGGCGCCCAGCCCCATCAGGGTCAGCGTTGTCGGCGCGCCGGTCGTCTTGACGAGCTTGGTGAAGAGCTTGACCGCTCCGGGGCCGGAATTGATGATGCCGCCGCCGCCATAGATCACCGGCCGCTTCGCCTTGGCGATCATGTCGACCGCCTTGGCGATCTTCCTGGCGTCGCCCTTGATCTGCGGGCGGTAGGTCTTGTGCTTGACGTTGCCGGGGCCGGAATAGGGGCAGTCGGCGAGCTGGACGTCCTTGGGGATGTCCACCACCACCGGGCCGGGCCGTCCGCTGCGCGCCACATAGAAGGCCTCGTGCAGCGTCTGGGCCAGCCGGTTCGAGTCCTTCACCAGGTAGTTGTGCTTGGTGCAGGGCCGGGTGATGCCGGTGGTATCGCATTCCTGGAAGGCGTCGTTGCCGATCAGGTGGGTCGGCACCTGGCCGGTCAGGCAGACGATGGGCACGCTGTCCATCAGCGCGTCGGTCAGGCCGGTCACCGCGTTGGTCGCGCCCGGACCGCTGGTCACCAGCACCACGCCCACCTTGCCGGTGGACCGTGCATATCCTTCGGCCGCGTGCACCGCGCCGCCCTCCTGGCGCACCAGGATGTGGCGCAGCTGGTTCTGCTTGAACAGCTCGTCATAGATCGGCAATACCGCGCCGCCCGGATAACCGAATACGACATCGACGCCCTGGTCCAGCAGGGCTTTGATGACGATCTGGGCTCCGTTCATGGGCTCGCTTGCCATGTCTCTAACTCCATTCCGGTTCCGGCGGTAGCCGCATACATACCCGTCCCGCCTGCGCGAGGCGAGCCGAAAAGCGCTGATTTCCGCCATTTCAAAACAATGCCGCGGACCCCTCGATCCGCAGCCGCCGGACAATAGGCGGTCAGCCGGGAGGGGTCAACAGAAAATGACGAATAAACGAAAAGATTTCCGGCAAAAGACTTACTGAAAATTGCGTCGTTATCATCATATCAGCAACAATCTGATTCCGAAACCAGGTCATCTGCCGTTTGGCATAGTTTCGCGTCGCCTGTTGCGCCGCGGCCAGCGCCTCGTCGAAAGCCCGGTTTCCCGCCAGATAATCCGCGAACTCCGTGACCCCCAGCGCCTTCATCGCCGGCAGATCGGGCGCCAGCCCCAATGCGGTCAATCGCCGCACTTCATCGAGGGCGCCTTCCTCGGCCATGGCCTCCAGCCGCCGGTCGCATCGGGCGTACAGCGCCTCGCGCGGCGGCGCCAGCAGGATCGTCGCAAACCGCAGGCCGGCCGGCGGCCCCTCCGCCGGGGCGGCCTGCCAATCCGCAAGCGAGCGGCCGGTCGCCTCCAGCACCTCCAGCGCCCTGGCGATCCTTTGCCCGTCGGCCGGTTCCAGCCGCTTCGCCATTTCCGGATCGCGTGCCGACAGCTCCTGGTGCAGCGCCTGCGGGCCCTCCACGCCCAGGCGGGCGCGCACCGCCTCGCGAACTTCATCGGGTGGTTCGGGCATTGGCGACAAGCCCTGGGTCATGGCCTTGAGGTACAGCCCTGTGCCGCCGCAGACGATCGGCAACCTGCCCGTGGCATGGGCGCGCTCGATCTCGGCCAGCGCCATGGCGCGCCAGCGGCCGGCGGAGCAGGCCTCGGACGCCGATAGAACGCCATAGAGCCGGTGCGGCGCGCGGGCTTCGTCCCCGGCGGTGGGCCGTGCGGTAAGGATGCGAAGTTCGCGGTAGACCTGCATGCTGTCGGCATTGATGACGACGCCGTCGAATTCCTCGGCGAGGGCGAGCGCCAGCGACGATTTTCCGCTGGCCGTCGGCCCGGCGACGATGAGCACTGGCTGGGTCTGTTCCGTCATCCCGTAATCGATTGAATTCGCATTGCGCCGGCACCAGTATGCCGGCCATGGCATTTACGCTGACCCTGATCGGTGGATCCGGGGCGCTCGACCATAGCACGGTCGCGGCGGCTTGCGAGGCGCTGGCCGCACACGGCTGCCGGCATGGGGCCGCCGACTGGCTGGCCGCGGGCACCGCCTGCGACGTCCCGTTCGAGGGCGGAACGCCGGGCGCCGCGGCCGCCGCGGTGCGCGGTGCGCTTGCCGGTGCGCCGGTCGACCTGGTGGCGCAGCGGAGCGCGGGGCGGCGCAAGTTGCTGCTGGTCGCCGATATGGAATCGACCATCATCGGCCAGGAGATGCTCGACGAGCTCGCCGGCATGCTCGACCTGCAGGAGAGGATCGCCGGGATCACCGCCCGGGCCATGCGCGGCGAACTCGATTTCGCCGACTCCCTGCGTGAGAGGGTCGGTATGCTGGCCGGGCTGGACGAAGCTGTGCTGGAGCGGCTGTACGCGCGGATCGCCGTCAATCCGGGAGCGGTCGAACTGGTCGCGACGATGCGCGGGCATGGCGCCTATTGCGCACTGGTGTCCGGTGGATTCACGGTGTTCAGCCGTTACGTGCGCGACCGTGCCGGTTTCGACCACGACCAGGCCAACCGGCTCGAGATCGACGCGGGGAAACTGACGGGCCGCGTCGTCGAACCGATCCTCGACCGGCGGTCAAAGCGCGACTGCCTGGAGCGCCTGGCGCGGGACCTGTCGCTGGCGCCGCACCAGACGATCGCCGTCGGGGACGGCGCGAACGATCTCGATATGGTCCGGGCCGCGGGGCTTGGCGTCGCTTACCGGGCCAAGCCGATCCTGGCCGAGGCGGCCGCGATGCGGGTCGATTACGGCGATCTTACCGCTTTGCTGTATGCCCAGGGATATCGGGGGGAAGACATCGTTCGCGCCGCCTGACGGGCATTGCTGC
>CAJHYK010000434.1_pt1 | contig 13799 bp, 9 predicted proteins | sample 9198691 | NCBI WGS metagenome assembly CAJHYK01 (sample SAMEA7708355, study PRJEB35096) | sediment metagenome | biome: marine neritic benthic zone biome [ENVO:01000025]; feature: sediment [ENVO:00002007]; material: shallow marine sediment [ENVO:03000034] sea grass bed [ENVO_01000059] ...
ATTTGATCATGCAGCCGGGCATGCAGGCATGTTCGGTCTCGCCGCCGCGGCTCATATTGCGCTCGCGGATATGCTCGCCGCCCATCTTGTTGACGCCTTTCGAAGTGTCGATCAACTGGCCGGAGGAAAAATTGCGGACCGGCAGGCCGCCGACATGGTTCATCACATCGGCCATCATCGCCGTGCCCAGCTTGGTATAGTTCTCAATCGCCGGCTCGGCCGCCAGCTTGGCGTTGTAGTCCTTGACCGAACCCATGACCTTCCTGCGGTCGTGGAAGGTCGGCATCTTGTGCTTGTCGATGACGATGGCCTTGACCTTCTTCGCCCCCATAACCGCGCCGACGCCGCCGCGCGCGGCCAGCCGCGCCGGCCGGTTGTCGGTATCCGAGAAGGCGATGCCGGCCATCAGCCCCTGATACTCGCCGACCGGCCCGCAGAGCGCCAGGCTGACCTTGTCGCCGTATTTTTCGTGCAGCAGTGCGGCGGCCTCGAAATTATTTTTGGCCATGTAAGGCTCGGCGCTCTCGAAGGTGATGTCGCCTTCCTTGGGAATGCGGATCACCACCCATTCGTCGGCGGCGCCGTAAAGCGTCAGCCCGGCCAGCTCCAACTGGCCCAGCGCGAAGGCGAAGGTACCGCCGGCATTGGCCTCCTTGATGCCGCCGGTCAGCGGGCTCTTGCAGCCCACGGAAAGCCGGTTGGCGTTGGAAAAATTGGTGCCGGCGAAGGGCCCGGCCGAGAAGATCAGCGGATTTTCCGGCGACAGCGGGTCGACCTTGGCGACGCTCTTGTCGAGCAGCGTCTTGACGATGTAATACCGCCCCGCGCGCGCCAGCGTCTCGCCCTGCATCTCCTCCGCCTCGATGGTCCTGTCGTCGAGATTGATGTGAAGATATTTACGCATGTCGATCCGTCCGTTCCGCTTAAATCCGCCCTAGCCCATATATGACAACAGCCCATATTGGCAACCGCCAATGGCTTGTCATCAGCATACTGATTAAAGCAATCGGGACAATAGATTCGTCGGGCAAGCTGCATGGTGCCGGCAAAGCTTCAGGGCCACGGGTCCGGACCATGGCGCAGCCGCGGTATGAAAGCCTCTGTTGTAGTCCTGAAACATCCGTTAGTCTCGCTACCGGTTCAACATGGGAAAGGAGCAGGATCTTGGCCGGAACAGGTATCAGGGGACTGATTTCGGTACTCCTGCTATCGGGATTGACCGCCGGGTATGCCCTGGCCGAATCCGCGCCGATCTGCGACTTCAGGCAACGGATCGCAACAGGCCATGGTTCAGGTGCATACGCCCTCTTTTCGGGCTCGCCGGGTACGGGCAAGACCATGACCGCGGAGATTCTGGCGGAGGAACTCGATATGGGTCTGTACCGTGTGGATCTGTCGCAGGTCGTCAGCAAATATATCGGCGAAACCGAGAAGAACCTCACAAAACTGTTCGACCATGCGGAAAGCGAAAAGCTGATACTCTATTTCGACGAGGCCGACTCGCTTTTCGGGAAACGCGGCGGCGTAAAGGATGCGAACGATCGCTACGGTAACCTGGAAGCGGACTATCTGTTCCAACAGATTGAAAATCACCGGGTCCCGGTGATCCTGGCGACGGAAAGACGAATCGTTCCGGAGCCCGCAAAAGGAAAAGCACCTACGGTCGTATGGTTCGGATCGAAAGGCCCGCCCCCGAAACTCCAACTGGGATTCTGCCGGTAGCGGTTGGCCAGCCGCCACGGAAACCCCACGCCGCCGGATTTTCGTTGAGGGCGCCGACGCTTCGGCTATGATCGCGGCCATGGAACATTTCGACTCTCTCCCCACGCCCTGCCTGCTGCTCGACCGCGCGGTGCTGGAATCCAACTGCCGGCTGATGGCCGAGCGCATGACCAAGCTGGGCGTGCGGCTGCGGCCGCATATGAAGACGGCGAAATCGGCTGATGTGGCGCGGCTGGCGACCGCCGGCCATTTCGGCGGCATCACCGTTTCGACTCTCAAGGAGGCGCATTATTTCGCCGAGCGCGGCTTCAAGGACATCCTCTACGCCGTCGGCTTCGTGCCCTCGAAAATCGGCGAGGCGGCGGCGATCCAGGAGATGGGCGACCAGTTGATCCTGCTGACCGACAGCATGGCGGCGGCGGCCGAGACGGCGATCCGGGCGGCCAAGCTGGGCCGCAAATTTCCCATGATGATCGAGATCGACACTGGCGATGGCCGCTGCGGGCTTGATCCGGACTCGGAAGCGAAGGCGATCGTCGAGCTTGGCCAGCTGATCGACCGCTCCGCAGCGCTTGAGCTGCGCGGCGTGCTGACCCATGCAGGGCAGTCCTACCACGGGGCTTCCGTCGAGGCTATCAAGGCGATCGCCGAGGGAGAGCGCGCCGGCGTGGTAAAGGCGGCGGAACTGTTGCGGGCAGAGGGGCTGCCCTGCCCGGTAGTTTCCGCGGGCTCGACCCCGACGGCGCGGTACGCGGAAGACCTCGACGGCATCACCGAGATGAGGCCCGGCGTCTATATGTTCGGCGATGTCGACCAGGCGCTGATCGGCTCCTGCAGCTGGGACCATATCGCGGTGACGGTGCTGGCCAGCGTGATCAGCCACAACAAGCGCACCCGGCGGATCGTTATCGACGCGGGCGGCCTGGCGCTGTCCAAGGATATCGGTCCGGCCGAATTCGACGCCGATACCGGGTATGGTACGGTGGTCGGCGAAGGGCACAAGCCGCGCGCCGACCGCCTGTATGTCGCCGCGGTCAGCCAGGAACACGGCCAGCTGGGCTTGCCCGGCGGGAAAGAGCCGCCCTGGGACGAATTTCCCGTCGGCGGGCGGGTGCGGATCTTCCCCAACCATGTCTGCATGACGGCGGCCGCCCATAACAGCTATCGCGTGCTTGGCGCGGCCGGGGAAGTCACCGATGAATGGGATCGCGTGAACGGCTGGTAGGGACGAAAATGCTGCAATGCAGCATTATACTAAAATACCTTAATAAAAAGTAAAAACGAGCTATTCTGGTTTTCGACTTCTGCCCTGCAAAAAAGTCATTTCTCTTCCGCGACGGCGGTCATATATACTCTACAGATCACATTTCACCAATTACTCCTGACGAGGGAGACCAATCATGATTTTCGACCGCATCAGCAATGATTTCCGCCGTTGGCGCGACCAGCGCCGCACGTTCGCCGAACTGTCGAAGCTGAGCACCCGCCAGCTTGCGGATATCGGCCTCGCGCCTTACGAGATCGAGGACGCGGCGCGCGGCAAGTTCCGCCGCTGACTTTGAAAGTAACGGCGGAGCCGCCTGGTCCACGGACCGTGCACCGTTCCGCCTCATTCTTCGCCGGCAACAACGGCCCGGCTTATCAGGTCTTCCGGGTTCGCCGAAGTTTGCAGCCTGCCGAAGCCAGACCAGATGTCGATCGCAGCCGCAACGGTCCCCGCAAGGGGGCCGGATTCGGTTGTGGGCCCGAAAAGAGCATCATTCATCGGCCCGTCGTACCAGGCGATGCCCTGCCGCACCTCCTTGACGGCTTCGTCATCCCTTAGCCAGCGTCCGATGCCGGCCGCGATAAGCTCGGCCGACTCGTCGGGATTGGTTTCCGCCCAGGCGACGGCGCGCTGCCAGGCACGGTAGAGCGAGCGAAGTTCCAGCAGCCGGTTTTCCAGCACCTCGCGTCGCACCACCACCATCTCGACCAACAGGCCGGGCTGTTTCGATGTGTCGGTCAGCACCCCGCCATGTTCCATTTTTTCGGTGCGGGACAGCCAAGGCTGCCAGGTGACGGCGGCGTCCACTTCCGCCCGCTCGAAGGCCAGTCCGGCCTCGCCCGGCGCCTTGGCGACGGTCGCGATGTCGGTTTCGGTCAGGCCGGCCTCGCGCAGCAGTGCGTTGAGGTAGAACTGCCGGCTGCCGCCCGGCTGCACGGCCACCGTCTTGCCCTTGAGATCGGCGACGGTCTCGATGTCGTTGTTCGCGATAATTCCATCGCCGCCACGGGAGTCGGCGATGGCGAAGACGAACCGCGGCTCGCTGTCGGCCGCCAGTTGCAGGATCGCCTCATCGATATTCGCGGTGATCGCGTCGACCTCGCCGGTGGCCAGTGCCGAGGCGCGGATCCTGATATCCTCGATATTGACCAGTTCCACGGAAACGCCTTCCGCCTCGAACCAGCCCATTTCCTGCGCGATGAAAAACGGTCCCGGCGCCACCCAGCTTTCGTAGCCCAGCCGCAAGGTCTCCGCGCAGGCCGGCAGGGCTGCCAGCATCAGGCCAAGCGCCAGAAGCGCGGCCCTCGCCGCCCTGCTACCCGCCGCCGTCATCGCCCTCATGCCAACTTTCCCACGCCGGTTCGCCCGCCTATCCCTGCCGCCGTTTCGCCAGGCTGTCGGCCATGATACAGAGAATCTCATACATCATCGTGGCGCCGACCAACGCCGTCATGCCGGTGGGGTCGAAGGGCGGCGAGACTTCCACCATGTCGGCCCCTACGATATTGAGCCCGGCCAGGCCGCGGATCATCTTCTGCGCCTCGCGCGTGGAGTAGCCGCCGATTTCCGGCGTGCCGGTGCCCGGCGCATAGACCGGGTCCAGCCCGTCCACGTCGAAGCTGATATAGGTCGGGCCGTCGCCGACGACGTCCCGCGCCTCGGCGATGACCGCGTCGATCCCGAGGTCGTAGAATTCCTCGATGGTGATCATGCGGACGCCCTGCTCGATGCCCCAATCGTAGTCCTTTTCGCCGTAGAGCGAGCCTCGGATGCCGATCTGGATGGTGCGCTTCGGGTCCAGCACACCGTCCTCGATGGCGCGCCGGAAGGGCGTGCCGTGGGTATAGTGGTGATCGCCGAAATAGCGGTCCCAGGTGTCGTTGTGGGCGTCGAAATGCACCATGCCGAGCGGCCGGTCCTTGGCGATTGCGCGCATGATCGGCAGGGTGATCAGATGGTCGCCACCGGCGCTCAGCGGCAGGATTCCGGCCGCATGAAGGCGCGCATAATAGTCCTCGACCCTTTTTAGCGTATCGAACAGGTCGATCGGGTTGACGGGCACGTCGCCCAGATCGGCGCAGTTGGCGGCCTCGAACGGCCGGATGCGGCTGACATGATGGACGTTGCGCATCAGGGTCGACATGTCGCGGATCTGCCGCGGGCCGTGCCGCGCGCCGGCGCGGTTGGTAGTGCCGCCGTCCCAGGGCACGCCGACCAGTCCGATGTCGACATCGGTCCAGTCCTCCAGATAGGGCAGCCGCATGAAGGTGGCGATGCCGGCGAAGCGCGGCATGATATTGCCGGATACCGGCCTGAAGGAGCGTATCTCTTCCGCCATGATGCCCTCTCGTTGGTCTCTCGATCCAGGTGCCATACGGCCCGGTTCCCGCTATGCGAAATAGCACCCGGAGGCTGGATTCTTCCCATGGCCCGGCGTGTCGGTCAATCGAATAAGGCAATTAACGGCCGGGTCGCACGGGACGGCTCTTGAAATCCTTGATCCCGCGCACGATCTCCGCTAAACACTCAGCCGTCCACAGCGACCACACCCGCGTCCCCTTCGTCTAGCGGTCCAGGACGCCGGCCTCTCACGCCGGAAACAGGGGTTCGATTCCCCTAGGGGACGCCAATCTTTTCCCAGATCGCTTACAAAAATCAAAGACTTATATATCAGGAATCCGGCGCTTCTTGCGGCGCCGGGATGGTACGGGGGCTATCGCGCCTGCTCATTTGCCTTGACCATATATCGTCGCGACTGCCGATGGCCGTGCTCGATTGAGCGCGCCTCGTTCGTTCCTCTCCTGCAAGTCGGAATGCGGCAATTCTCTCGATGGTCCTGGGCCGCGTTTCAGGGGGCAGGTCAGCCGGAATCGACGCTACTGGACCGCAAAGTTGATTTATATCAGTGTGAAAGCCGGTCATTCGCCCGATTATTAAAGAGAACTGCGCGATGGCATCAGGGCCGGTTGCGTTTTCTCGTCGCGACGCGCGAAGCCGGAACGACGCGGCGCTCCTGGCCTGACGGGATGGTGACAAGATGAATGGTAGGCCGAACCGGCGGCCGCCTGTAACAGGCTTTGAGTGAATCACATATGGCAGGGCCGACCGGCACTGGCGGCTGACAGCGCATAGTCCGGCCGATCAACCCGTCGGTTTTCCATGAGCATGCGTGCCCGCCGCCGCTGTGTATCGATCGCCTGCCATCCTCCGATGAACTCGCGCGACATGCTTTCAGTCTCAATGCAACGGAGGCAATTCGTCATGAGCATAACGACCAGCGACGCACCGATCGCCAAGCCCGAATTACGCGAAGGGTTCACGCTTATCGATCGCGCCAAAGGACAACAGTACGACTTGCCCGTCCTGGCCGGCACCGAAGGCCCAACGGTGATCGACGTCCAGCATCTCTATGGCGACACGGGCTATTTCACCTACGACCCGGGCTACATGTCGACCGCTAGCTGCGAATCGCAGATCACCTTCATAGACGGCGAAAAAGGCATCCTGCGCCATCGCGGCTACGCCATAGAGGAATTGTCCGAGCACAGCGACTACCTGGAAGTCTGCTATCTGCTGCTGTACGGCGAACTGCCGACGGCAGCGGAGAAAGCGGCTTTCGAGCACGACATCACCTACCACACCATGCTGCATGAGCAGCTTCACTACTTTTTCCGGGGCTTCCGCCGCGACGCCCATCCCATGGCGATCATGGTCGGCGTCGTGGGCGCGCTAAGCGCCTTCTATCACGAAAGCACCGACATCCATGATCCCGAGCAGCGCAGGACCGCGACCCACCAGCTCATCGCCAAGATGCCGACAATCGCGGCGATGGCCTACAAATATTCGGTTGGTCAGCCGTTCGTCTATCCGCGCAACGATCTGAGCTACGCCGAGAACTTCCTGCATATGACCTTTTCGGTTCCATCCGAGAAATACACGGTCAACCCGGTTCTGGCGCGCGCCATGGACCGCATCTTCATCCTGCACGCCGATCACGAGCAGAACGCCTCGACCTCGACCGTGCGGACGGCAGGCTCCAGCGGCGCCAATCCCTTCGCCTGTATCGCCGCCGGAATTGCCTCGTTATGGGGACCGGCCCATGGCGGCGCCAATGAGGCGGTGCTGCGCATGCTGGATGAGATCGGCCACAAGGACCGCGTCGGCGAATTCGTCAAGCGCGCCAAGGACAAGGACGATCCGTTCCGCCTCATGGGTTTCGGCCATCGGGTCTACAAGAACTACGATCCACGTGCGGCCGTGCTTCGCGAGTCCTGCCATGAGGTGCTGGCCGAACTGAACGTCGATAATCCGCAACTCGATCTGGCCATCGAACTTGAGCGCATCGCGCTGGAGGACGACTACTTCGTCGAGCGGAAATTGTTCCCCAACGTGGATTTCTATTCCGGCATCATCCTGAGCGCCATGGGCTTCCCGACTTCCTTGTTCACCGTGCTTTTCGCGCTCGCGCGCACGGTTGGCTGGGTGGCGCAATGGAAAGAGATGATAAAGGAGCCGGCCCTGAAGATCAGCCGGCCGAGGCAGGTTTACACCGGCTACCGTCAGCGGCCGTTTCGCCCTATCGAAGACCGCTGATCCGCCGGTCGCCGAAACCGGATGCGTGGCGCGTGACTAGTTGAAGGGCTCCGCCCGCGCGATCAGTTCGTCGAGATTGGGTTCGTCCGAATTCCGCGGCTTGCCGGGATGTATGATGCTGACCTGGCAGCTCTCGGCCGCCTCGACCAATTGCCGGTATGTTCCGGCATCGAGGTCGGCGATATAGGCCTGCTTGTTCTCGTCATATACGAACATCTTGTTATTGATCTGGGTGCATTCGTTGCAGGTCGTGCAGCGCGCCGTCTCGATATAGGGGTCGTCCGGCGAGACCGCCTCGGGCTCGGCGGGCTCCGGGGCCACTGCGGGCGCGGGCTCGGGCGTGGCCGGGGCTGGAGCCTGAGGCTGCATATCGCCCCGCGCCTGCAATGCTTCGAGCTCGCTGTTCTTCTCCTGCTCCCAGGCCTCGCGCGCCTGCATTGTCTGCCGGCGGGCGTGCGAATTGTTGATGCCCCCCAGTTCCTGCAGGCCGCGCCAGGTTTCCTTGCAGCGCTGCGCTGCATCGATCATCCGGTCGTCGAGGACCGTTCGCCGGACATGGCCGCCTGCATCGATCGTCCAGATATAGGGGGCGCTTTCCGATCCGTTCGGGTTTTCGGCGGCGATATATTCACCGGCCGGCACCATGGCGTCGGACCATTTACTGCGGCTGGCCGGCACCCAATGCCTGGCGTACCGGGAATCGCTTACCGCGAAGTCGGCATGCGTAAAGGGTACGGTTTCCGTGATCCGCTGTTGTTCTTCATCCTCGAAGACAACCGTATGCACCGGCCAGTCGGACTCGACTTGCGGATTGTCACTGATGTCGAAGCGCGACGCCCAGTCAGGCCCGGCCGACGGATCGTAGGTGAAGGCCGGAAAGGCGCGCGATTCCATGGCCGCTGCCGCCAGAAGATAAGGCGGAATGCCGGATACCGTCTTGGTATCGCCGGAGTATATGCTGAACAATGCCGGGCCGTCATAGACCAGCCCGTTGAGCACGCGGTCCTGCAGCCGGCACAGGCTGGAACTGGTGCCCTGGAAGACGTAGGCGTTGTTCACGCCGAGGGCCATGGCGGCGAGCCGGGCGCTGCCGCCGCCGAACGAGGAGCGGGGCGGTTCGGGAGATGTATCGCCTAGAATATCGTCAGTCTGAATCAGCACCTTCACCGGGAAACCCGACGCGATGGCTTCGAGAGCCCGCACCGTTTCGGCGGCGTCGCTCCGGCCGTCGCGCAGGCAGACGAGATAGGACGGGAACATCGCCAGATCACCATCGGTAAGGTCGCAGTCGTCGAACCGTTTGAAGAACGCGTCGTGCAGCGCCGGCCGGTACTTGTTCTGGATCTCCAGTTCCGCAATGCCGATCGCCTCGATCAGGTCCACCATCTGCGGCAGACGATCCCGGAAGGCATCCATTGCCGCGGCGCAGTTGTTGAAAATGAACGAATAGGGCGTGACGCCGTCGAGCCACGGCCCGGATGCCCGGCCCGGCCCGTAGAAGCGCTGCGACCGGAGAACCATGAGCACCGCCTCGATCCTGTGCCGCCGCTCGTCGCTCAACATGTCGCTGTGCGATCCTTCCACCAGGACGCGCGACATTGCGCCGAAATCGAAATCCGTTTCGAAGGTGTCACCGACCGCGGATTTCAGGATTTCCGGGCTGCGCGCCTTGTTGGATTTGATGAAGTCCGCCTTCAGTATGTCCGAAAGCTTCAAGATCAACCCGTCGACGCGCTTGCGGAACGCCTTTGCCTTGCCGGCATGGATGGTATTCCAGGCATGGACGAGAAACCTGACCGGCGTTTCGCCGTCGCAGTCGATGACCCGGCCATCGATCTCCAGTACTTCCCGTATAACGTCGAGCTTTCCCGATATCTCCCTGCGTTCCGCGGCCGTTTTCGATGCGAGCAGATCGGCTTCCGCCTGCCGCCAGAGCCGCGACAGCGGCTCATCGCTGCCGCCTGCAACGAGCGCGCGAATTCGGGCCTCCAGGTGAAGCAGCTGCCAGCGGAGCTCGTCGCCACCCGGGCCGGACGGTACGCTCTTGCGAATCAGTTCATCGACGACCGCCGTCAGGGGCTGCATGCGTGCACTGCCGGCGCCGTCCTCGACCAGGACCAGGGGGAAATCGTAACGAAGCCTGCCCAGGTCGCCATAACCGGCAAACAGCGCAGGCCGCTGCGCCAACAACGACCGCCCACCTTCCGAATCTTCGAGATTCAACTCCAGCAGGCGCGGGCTCATCAATTCAAGCGAAATGCCGTCCATGGCACGATCCAATCACTCTTTATCTTCGTTCCTCGACCGGGTTCCTTGTGCGGGCCGCACCCGGGACTCAGCCCGCCGCAGCGACCCCCGGCTCATCCGGCCAGATCGTGAATTTGTCGAATTCCTCGTCGAGCACGGTCCGGATCAATCCCGGCGTGTTCGGCCGTTCGCCTTCGCGCAGGTCCTCGTAACAGGGGACTTCGCTATTGCGGTAGAGAATGCCGACCGGAATCTCGTCGGTCAGCGAGGCGATTTCCCGCGCCCGGTCAATATTGCCCGGGTCGTGGATTTCCTGGTTGCGGTATGTCTTGGAGAGGTTCGCGCTCAACTGTACGCCCTTGGGATGCACGACGACCCTCATCCTGGCCGGGTCCCGCACCCATTCGTCGAACCGGTGCGGCAGGAATTCCGGACATCTCTGCAACACGCGCACGAACGAAAACCCCTTATGGCGATAAGCCTGCGAGACGATGTCGTACAGCACTTCCGGCATCCAGTCCGCCACCTGCGCGACAAAGGACACGTTCGATATGCCGAGGGTGACGGTCAGCGGGTTGAGCGGGTCCAGATAGGTCCCGCGCGGCGTCGTATTACTCTTCAGGCCCTTGGGCGACGTCGGCGAGGCCTGCATCTTGGTGAGGCCGTAAATCTGGTTGTCGTGCAACAGCATGGTCATGTTCATGTTGTAGCGGATCGCATGGATCCAGTGCGCGGCGCCGATGCTGCAACAATCGCCGTCGCCGGTCGTCACGAACACATGCAGGTCGGGCCGGCGCATCTTCACGCCCTCGGCGACGGGCAGGGCCCGGCCGTGCAGGCCATGAAACCCGTATGCGTTCATGTAGTGCGGCAGCCGGCTCGAACAGCCGATGCCGGATACGAACACGGTCTTTTCGGGCTCAAGCTGTTCGTCGCGGCACAGCCGCTGGACGGCGGTAAGGATGCCGTTGTCGCCGCATCCGGTGCACCAGCGCGGCGGAATGTCGCTCTGATAGTCGTGGATGCTGTGTTCCTCGTCGATCAGCTTCAGCAGGCATTCCGTACGTGAAGACGCCATTGGTTCGAATTCCCTCTACTGTAACTTCCGGTGTGCAACGTCGATGATCGCACCGGGCTTTATCGGCTGGCCGCGCGTTTCGCCCCAGCAGTCGACATCGATCAAGTAGCGCGCGCGCAAAAGCAAGGCGAGGCTCGAATAGCGGCGGTTGTGCTCGTCTATCAGCTCGTCGGTCATGCTGTCCGACCAGTTGTTCTCGATGGTCATGACCTTGCCGAACCGCTGCAGCACCTCCTTGATACCGGAGGCCATGGGCTGGAGGAACTTGAGGTGCAGGGACGACACCTTGTTGCCTTCGTCCCTGAGCCGTTCGACGGCTTCCTCGATGGCGCCCTTGGTGCTGCCCCAGCCGACCAGCAGCAGATCCCCTTCTTCGCCGCCGAACACCGGCGGGGTCTTCAGGGTTTTCTGAAAAGCGGCCAGCTTCATGCTGCGGCTGCGGATACCTTCCTCGTTGATCTCGGGGTCGTAGGCGACGCGACTGGACCGGTCATGCGCCAGGCCGGTTAGACAGTGCATCCCGTTCGGCTGCCCCGGAATGTACCGCTCGGCCATACCCGTCCGGGAATCCCAGTCATAGGGCTTGCCTCCTTCGGGAACCGCGCTCTGGTCGATCGGCGGGGCAAGCCAGTCCTCGCGGAACCGCGGCCGCGGAAACGGCTGCTGCGCCGTGGCCAGACTCGCGTCGGTCAAGACCATGACGACCATGTTGAAGGTTTCGGCGATCTTGCGCGCCGTGATCATGGAATAGAAGCAATCCTCGATGGTGGCGGCGGCGAAAACGATCTTCGGCGCATCTCCATGGCCGCCGAAAATTGCGGCGAGGAGGTCCCCCTGTTCGGCTTTGGTGGGCTGGCCGGTGCTGGGCCCGCCGCGCTGCACGTCGACCACGACGAGTGGAATTTCCGCCATCACCGCGAGGCCGATGGCTTCCTGCTTCAGGGACAGGCCGGGCCCCGAGGTGATGGTCAGCGCGCATTTGCCGGCATAGGAAGCGCCGATCGCGAAGGCGCAAGCGGAGATTTCATCCTCCGCCTGGTGCACCACGCAGCCGACCTTCTCGAAGATATCGCTCAGATAGTGCGATGCGGAAGTTGCCGGCGTGATCGGATACATCGAGCAGACTTCCATGCCCGACGCCACGACCCCCAGCGCCAGCGCGGTGTTGCCGTTCAACACGACCTGGGGCTCGTGCGGCTTCGACGATTCGAACGTGAATTTCAGGTCCAGCTCGGCCTCCGCCCACTCGTAGCCCGCCTGCAGGAGCTCGAGATTGATTTCGATGACCTTTTCGTTCTTCTTGCGGAAAATGAACGCGACCTGCGTCCGCGCCAGGTCCAGGTCGAGGCTGTATACGCTGCATAGCATGCCCAGCGCGAACATGTTCTTTCCGCGCCGTGTATCGGGCACGAACTTCAGGCATTCCTCTTCCATCGGGATTTCGTACAGCCGGTACCCGGCACCGGTCAGTTCATCGCAGACCCGGGCATAGGCTTCCGCGATCTCGGGCTCGGGATCGGTGCGCCACTTGTTTTCCAGGAGAATAATGCAGCCGGGCTTCAGCTCATTGGCGCGCACGCGGCTCAGCAGGACCTGCTCGTTGAAGGCGATGACCAAATCCGCCTCGTCGCCGCCATTCATGATACGGCGCGATGCCAGGCGGACACGATTGCCGCTGGCGCCGGCAACGCTGCGCGCCGGCGGCTGGATTTCGGCAGGAATGATCTCGACGGTCCATATACCGTGGCCGGTCCGCGCGGCGATCGCGCCGAAGGACTGGCCGCAACGCTGTGCGCCTTCTCCGGAGTCGCTGACAATTTCGACGACATGCTCCTTGACGGCTACTGCCGCCTTGCCGGAGGTTGCCGCGGCGCCGTTCGCCCCTGTAGTGGACTTCAAGGACTCTTTTGTCTTTTTCGCCGGTTTGCGCCCGACTCGCTGGCGGACCGGTTCCTGTTCGAGTTCTGCCCGTTTTCTTGGTTTCATCTATTCTGACCTATGTCACGCGCAGTCGCGCGAAGTTCCGCTGGGTTAGATCGATGCCGAATAGCGTGCCGTCGGGGCCGTTCTGCCACGGCGCATACACCGCCTCAGCGTCGGGGATCGCGAGATATTCCTTGATCGACTGCGCCGCCCTGCGTCCTGCGCCCATTGCCAGGATCACGGTGGCCGAACCCGTCACGATGTCGCCGCCGGCATAGACCCCCGCCATCGAGCTTGCAAGGGTTTCGTCGGTCTCTATATAGCCCCGCGCATTGAGTTTGAGCTTCGACGTCTGGCCGAGGATCGGGTTGGCGCTTGTGCCGATGGCGTAGACCACCATGTCGGTTTCGAACTCGTACTCGCTGCCCTCGACCGGGACCGGGCTGCGGCGTCCCGATTCGTCGGGATCCCCAAGCGTCATGCGAACGCATCGCATTGCGCGCACGTTCCCCTCGCCGTCATCGAGGATCTCGACCGGCGCCGTGAGCCAGTGGAACTCGATACCCTCTTCCTGGGCGTGGTGAAGCTCTTCCTTGCGGGCGGGACACTCGGCCTCGGTCCTGCGATAGACGCAATAGACCTTTTCAGCCCCCATGCGCAGCGAAACCCGCATCGCGTCCATGGCCGTGTTGCCGGAACCGATGACGGCAATCCTGCGGCCCAGGTGAAGCGGCGTGTCGTAGTCGGGGAACTTGCCCGCCATCATCAGGTTGCACCGTGTCAGCAACTCATTGGCGGACAGCACCCCGTTGAGGGTTTCGCCCGGGATTTCCATGAATCTCGGTGCGCCGGCGCCGCTGCCGATGAATACCGCATCGAAGCCCATCTCGTCGCGCATCTGCTCTATCGTGAACAGGCGCCCGACCAGCGTGTTGCATTCGATCTGGACGCCCAGTTCCTTCAAGTTGG
>CAJHYK010000162.1_pt1 | contig 13671 bp, 8 predicted proteins | sample 9198691 | NCBI WGS metagenome assembly CAJHYK01 (sample SAMEA7708355, study PRJEB35096) | sediment metagenome | biome: marine neritic benthic zone biome [ENVO:01000025]; feature: sediment [ENVO:00002007]; material: shallow marine sediment [ENVO:03000034] sea grass bed [ENVO_01000059] ...
CCCGACCAAGCTGGGCGCGGCCTACGGCCCGCAGGACCTGGCGACGCATGCGGCCATGGTCGATGCCTTCCAGGGGCTGGGGCGGTTCGATATCGCGATCTGCAACGATCATTCGCGGCTGTTCGAGCAGTTGGCGGCGCATGCGCCGGACCTCGTCGTCAATTTCTGCGACACCGGCATCGGTAATCGCCCGGACCGGGAACTCAACCTGCCGGCCTGGCTCGAACTCAGGGACATCCCGTATACGGGGGCGTCGCCGCGGGCCATGGTGTTCTGCTTCGACAAGCAGATCGTTCGGCTGGTGGCCCAGGCCCTCGGTGTCGAGGTGCCGCGCGAGGCCTTTATCGGCGCGGAGGACTCGCTGGAACGACTGCCCGATTTCTATCCCGCGCTGCTGAAACCCAACTCTGCCGACGGCAGCGTCGGCATCACCAAGGACGCCGTTGTCCAGGACGAGGCGGCGGCGCGCGATTACCTGGCCTTCCTGCGAAAAGAACTGCCCCGCAGTGACGTGCTCTGGCAGGAGTACCTGCCGGGCCCGGAATACGGCATGGGTCTGATCGGCAACCCGGATGGCGAACTGCTTGCGTTGCCACCCCTCGAAGTCGATTTTTCGGCCCTGCCCAAGGGGTCCAATCCGATCCTCTCGTTCGAATCCAAGGTGGACCCCGAGTCACCCTACTGGACCGACATCAAGTTCGACCGGGCCTCGCTGGACAAGGCCGTGGCGGCGCGTCTCGAGGGCTGGGCGCGCCTGCTGTTCCGCCGCTTCGGGCTGCAGGACTACGGCCGTTTCGATTTCCGCTGCGCCGCCGACGGCCGGCCCAAACTAATGGAGATAAATCCGAATCCGGCTTGGGCGAACGACGGCAAGCTCGCCTTCATGGCGGGATTTGCCGATATTGCCTATCCCCGGATGCTGGAGCTGATCGTCGATGCCGCCATCGCCCGGCTGGAACGGCAGGACACGACAAAAACTTAGTACAGGGTCAGAGCAGACGACGGGGAATTTCCGTCGTCCATTGACGCGATGCGAAGGGTTCGCCGCTGTCGAAGGCGTCCAGCTGTGCGGTAAACTGAAAGGCGTCTGCGGTGCAGGTCAGGCGGGTGCGGCATTCGATACGCGTCGACCAGGTCTCGCGCCGGAGGATGGCCGTCTGCGTCAGTTCGGTCTGCGCCGAGAGCGGGTCGTCCTCGAGAATGCGATGGCGCTTCATCAGGGTATAGCCGAGGTCGAGATCGATTTCCTCGATGCGCGCCAGCGACGCGCCGCCGAACTCGCCGCCGTCGCCGTGCAGGGTGTAGACCATCTCGTTGGTCGCGAGGTCGATCTCGACGGTGCGGCGCATTTTGAGATGTTCCAGCTTGGTAGGGCGCGTTCCCGGGGCCCTGGCCGGCTCTTCGAACGGGCGCAGGCCGGCATCCTCCTCACGCGGCGGCCGCACCGGCAGGTCGAGGGTGCCGCTGCCGGTCCGCACGGTAAGCGTCACCGGTTCCGGCGACGGCCAGATCATCGGCCAGTATCCGGTCGACAGGCCGAGCCGCAAGCGATGGCCGGCAGGCACCGTCTGGCCCAGATCGTCGAGCGCCAGGCGCACGCGGTACCATTTGCCGGGCTCCAGCGGTTCCGGCGTCTCGTGGCTGTCGCGGTGGCAAAGGTTGAGAATGCCGTACGATATCCGCGACGAGGCCCCATCGGGATAGACGTCGCAAAGTCGGGCGACGAGGAAGGCCACGGGCCTGTCGGCCATGACGTCGAGCGTGAGGACCGGGGTGCCGAAGAGATCGATCCCTTGCGAAAGCGCGTTGCTGTCGAACAGCAGCGACCCGCCGTCGTCGGCGCGCTGGTCGCGTGCGGCCTCACCCTCCGCCCCGAAGCCGCACCACTCGCCGGCGCGAACGCCGTGGGTATGCGGCGAACTGAAGCTGACCTCATCCGTCGGGCCCGGCTGTTCGGCGAGATGGCCCCAGCTGAGATGGAGTCGGCGCGTCTCGATATGCGGGCTGGGCCATTCCGCTTCCGCGGTCCAACGCCCGGGGCGGGTTTCATACTGCGGCTGCGGCCTGGCGCTCTCCTGAATCCAGGCGCGCAGCATGGGTTCCTCCATGATGCCGCTATCGATCCCCTTGAGCCAGTGATCCCACCAGCGGACCGCTTCCTGCAGGTAGCCGATTTCCGGGCCCGGCACCGCGTCGTGCGGGAAGGCATGGGCCCAGGGGCCGATCAGCCCCTTGCGGGGGCATTGCAAGTTGGCGATGAGACGCGAAACCGCATTGGTATAACCGTCCGCCCAGCCGCCGATGACATAGACGGCGCAGTCGATCGCCGCGTAATCCTCGGAAACCGAACCGTGCTTCCAGTAGTCGTCGCGCCAGGGATGGCGCATCCAGACGGCGGGGAACGGCGCCAGCGCATCAATCCGCTGGCGCCACATATCGCGCCACCGCTCGCCCACGATCGCGGGGTCGGGCGGCAGGGCGTTGTACAATGTAAGAATCGAGCCCCACTGCATGTTTTCATTGAGCAGGCATCCGCCCTTGTAATGCGCGTCGTCGGCATAGCGGTCGTCGGCGGCGCAAAGCGTGATGACGGCCTTCAGTTCGGGCGGGCGCAGCGCCGCCACCTGCAGCGCATTGAACCCGCCCCAGGAAATACCGGTCATGCCGACCGCGCCCGAGCACCAGGGCTGCGCCGCGATCCAGGCGATGATGTTCAGCGCATCGTCATGCTCGAGAGCGGAATATTCGTCCGAGAGAACGCCATCCGAATCGCCGCTGCCCCGCAGGTCGACCCGCAGGCTGGCATAGCCGGACATGGCGTAATAGCGATGCATCGGCTCGTCGCGCGACCGCATGAAGTCGCGCTTGCGATAGGGGAGATATTCAAGAATCGCCGGCACGGGAACCTGCCGCGCGCCTTTGGGCAGCCAGAGCCGCGCCGCCAGCCGGATCCCGTCGGGCATCGGGATCCAGATGTTTTCGATTTCCTCGATCGACGAGAGGTCGCCGGCGTCACGGATACCGGTCACTTTTCCTGGTCCTGCGCCGCGCGCCGCCTGCGGGCGGACCGCAACTCCTGCGTCGACCAGAAGGCCAGCGCCAGGCGCTCGCGCGCGCGCTTTCCCGTTTCCAGGTCCCAGCAATTGACGATGGCCAGGCGAAAGCCGCCGGGCGGCATCGCATGCCAGGACGGCGGGCGGTCCTCATGGAAGGTGACCTGGACGCTGGCCACCTCCGGCATGGCCCGCACGTCGGCGACGAGGTCCGCCGGCGGGTGGCGGTATTGCACGCCGTGGGCGCCGAACAGGACGACGCTGTAACCGTCGCGCCGCGCCGAATCGTCGAAATCCCAGCGACCGACCCGGTAAAGGCCGACCAATGCCTCGACCCAGGGCCGCCCGCCATAGAGATCCGGCCACTGATCGGAGAAACGCAGATGCACCTCGATGATCCGGGCGCCGATCGTTTCGAAATTGACCATGCCGGTATAACCCTTGAGATTACGCCTCAGCCAGTCGCCGCAATAGGTCTCGATCTCCGGGCGCTCCGCCGCCAGCACCGTCCAGGAATCGAACATCCCGCCATCCAGGGCCTTGCCCATCGTGTGGCGCCACCAGCGCGCTTCGCCGTCGACCACGGCAACGTCGCTCGACACATGTTCGCCTTCGAACAGCGGCATCCAGAAATGGCCGGGCTTCTGCTTCGCCTTGTATTCCCGCGCGCTTTGCAGCACCAGGCTGCCCGTGCCCATGCCGCGCATGTTGAAGACCGGCTTCGAGAATACGGGGAATTCCGGCGGCTCCAGCCCGTGGGGGCCGCAGGGCAGACCCTGACTCTCGGCGATCGAAAGCTTGTTGTAGACCCATTTGAATTCGGGATACCAGGACCAGGCGTCGCCGTCTTCCGTCGGCACGCGCACATCCTCCGGGCAGTCGACGCCCTCGAAATACTGGTCCCGCCAGGGATCGGCTTCGCAGATCGGCATGGGGCGAGTATGCCTCATCGGGGGCCGGCAGCAAACAGTTCAGATGCCCGCGGCCGGTCGATCCCGGATCGCCGGAACCGTCAGCCCCCGGCCACGATCCGCCGCAGGTCGCCCAGCGTAACGATGCGCATATCGCGTGCGGTCCAGCCGGGCTTGAACGGGGGCGGGTCGGGCTGCGGGACAAGGGGCCAGACCCGCCAGTCCTCGATGATCATCGTGTCGGGGAAGGCGATCGGGTCGGGCAATTCCTGCCAGCGTCCCGAGAATTGCGCCCGGTAATCCACGTCCGGCGCCTCGAAATCCAGCTCGAAATCGACCCAGTCGAAATTGCCGTTGTCCACATTTCCGCTCACCGTCCAGGGCGGCGCGAATTCGGCCGACGCGCGGCTGGTCGCGGCCGTCAGGTACAGATGCTGGCGGGTCACGCGGAAATCCTCGATGCCGAGCACCTGCCCGCGGCCCTGCGGAAAAACATGCTGCAGCAGTTTCAGCGTCAACTGCTGCACCAGCGCCGGCGCGTCCAGGCTGTCGGTCTCTTGGCCGGGTTCCAGCTCCAGCCCCTTCGTGATCATGACCTGCCCGTCCAGCACCATGATGACGCCTGCCACCGGCTCGCCGAACTTTTCGTCCAGCGTGATCCGGTATTCGCTGCCCGAGGCCAGCTCGAACAGCCAGTCGGCGGTCCCGTCCGCGCTTTCGAAATGCACGGCCAGCCGGTTCGCGTCGTACCAGGGCGAATCGGCAAGGCAGGCTTCTTCCGTGCCGGGCTCGTCCGGGCAGGGGTCGGCCAGGGCGGCGCCCGGCAGCAACAGCGCCAGCAACGGCAGCAGCCTCAGCCACGGTGGCGGTCGAGGGGAGTTGTTGCGGCTGGTCATGAGGCTGTCGCGTGACATCCGTCCTTACCCGACCGGTCTTCGCCGAATCGAAAACAAGTTGCGATCCGGAAGGAAACACAGGCCGACGGAAACAACAATAGTCACCGTCCGGCACATGACGGGCTGGCCCGGCGGTAGTTTTATGTTATCTCCTGTCGGGCCGATGCTGCACCGCAGCGACCGCGGCCCGGATCCGGGCTGCCGCCATTTCCGCCTGTTCTGAAATTCGAGGATCGGAAACCGTGACCGGGACGACAGAAACATGACCGTGCCGGAGCACAGGCTCGGCCCGCCGATCGGCGAATTCGTCGCGCGGACGGCGCTGATGATCTCGCTGGTCGCGCTGTCGATCGACGCCATGCTGCCGGCCTTGCAGGAGATCGGCGGCGATCTCGGGGCGCAACGGCGCAATGACGCACAGCTGGTGATTTCCGCGCTGTTTCTCGGCCTGGCCGTCGGCACGATGGTCTACGGGCCGGTCTCCGACAGCACCGGCCGCAGACCGCCGATCTATGCGGGCTTCGCCCTGTTCATCCTGGGCTGCCTGCTGTCGATGGTGGCGACGAGTTTCCCGGTGATGCTGGCCGGGCGGTTCCTGCAGGGACTCGGCGCCGCCGGGCCGCGCATCGTCGCCATCGCAGTGGTGCGCGATCAATATGCGGGCCGTGCCATGGCCCGCATCATGTCGATGGTGATGGCGGTGTTCATCCTCGTTCCGGCGCTGGCGCCGGCCGTGGGGCAAGCTATCCTGCTGGTCGCGCATTGGCGCGCGATCTTTGGGGTATTGCTGGGCCTGGCGCTGGTCGCGCTGGTCTGGTTTGCGTTTCGTCAGCCGGAAACCCTGACGGCGGGCCACCGCGCGCCGTTTTCCCTGCTGCGGATCGGCCGCGCCATATATGAGACCTGCACCCATCGCACCGCCTTCGGCTACACCATTGCGGCCGGGCTGATCTTCGGCGCCTTCATCGGGTTTCTGAATTCGTCGCAGCAGATCTTTCAGGAACAGTATGGGCTGGGAAAGCTGTTTCCGCTGTATTTCGCGGTGCTGGCGCTCTCAATCGGCAGCGCGTCCTGGGTCAATTCCCGGCTGGTCATGCGCCTCGGCATGCGGCGCCTGTCCGGCCTGGCGCTGACCGGGCTGAGCGGCCTTTCGCTGACTTTTTTCGTTATCGCCTGGGCGGCGGCAGGCGACCCGCCGCTGTGGGCGCTGATGGCCTATCTGGTCGCGGCGTTCTTCTGCGTCGGCATCCTGTTCGGCAATTTCAATGCCTTGGCGATGGACCCGCTGGGCCATATCGCGGGCGTTGCGGCGTCGGTCATCGGCTCGCTGACGAGCTTCATCTCGCTTGCGCTGGGCACCGCGGTGGGCCAGGCCTACGACGGCACGGTGCTGCCCCTGGTCGGCGGATTTGCGGCACTCGGCCTCGCCTCGATCGCGGTCATGCGCTGGGCCGAACGCGGGCGGTAGGCGCCCGCTTCCCGCTGGCCTCGCGGCCCGGCCGATGCTATTGCATGCGACAGGAATGTCGCGGCGCAATCTGGGGGACGGCCATGCAGAATATCATCCGGCAGCTCGAAGAAAAGCGCGAAGGCGCGCGCATGGGCGGCGGCCAGCGCCGCATCGACGCCCAGCATTCCAAGGGCAGGCTGACCGCGCGCGAGCGTATCGAACTGCTGCTCGACGAAGGGTCCTTCGAGGAATGGGACATGTTCGTCGAGCATGACTGCCACGATTTCGACATGGCGGACCAGAAGATCCCCGGCGACGGGGTGGTCACCGGCTACGGCACGGTCAACGGCCGGCTGATCTTCGTGTTCAGCCAGGATTTCACCGTCTTCGGCGGCTCGCTGTCGGCGGCCCATGCGCGCAAGATCTGCAAGATCATGGACCAGGCGATACAGGTCGGCGCGCCGGTCATCGGCCTCAACGATTCCGGCGGCGCGCGCATCCAGGAAGGCGTCGCCTCGCTGGCCGGCTATGCCGACGTGTTCCAGCGCAATGTGATGGCGTCCGGCGTGGTGCCGCAGATCTCGCTGATCATGGGGCCCTGCGCCGGCGGCGCGGTCTATTCGCCGGCCATGACCGACTTCATCTTCATGGTAAAGGATTCCTCCTACATGTTCGTCACCGGCCCTGACGTAGTGAAGACCGTGACCCATGAAGAGGTGACCCATGAGCAGCTGGGCGGCGCCGAAACCCATTCCAGCGTCTCCGGCGTCTCGGACCTGGCCTTCGAGAACGATGTCGAGGCGCTGGTGGAGCTGCGCCGCTTCATCGACTTCCTGCCGGCCAACAACCGCGAGGCGCCGCCGGAACGCCCGACCGACGATCCCGGCGACCGCATGGAAATCTCGCTCGACACGCTGGTACCGCCGGATCCGCACAAGTCCTACGACATGAAGGAACTGATCGAAAAGGTCGTCGACGAGGGCGACTTCTTCGAGGTCGCGCCGAAATATGCCGGCAACATCATCACCGGCTTCGCCCGCATGCAGGGCTCGACCGTCGGCATCGTCGCCAACCAGCCGATGGTGCTGGCCGGCTGCCTGGATATCGCCTCGGCGCGCAAGGCGGCGCGGTTCGTGCGCTTCTGCGACTGCTTCAACATCCCCATCATCACCTTCGTCGACGTGCCGGGCTTCCTGCCCGGCACCGCCCAGGAATATGGCGGCATCATCCAGCATGGCGCGAAGCTGCTCTATGCCTATGCCGAGGCGACGGTGCCCAAGGTCACGATCATCACCCGCAAGGCCTATGGCGGGGCCTACGACGTCATGGCCTCCAAGCATCTGCGCGGCGACGTGAACTACGCCTGGCCGACCGCCGAGATCGCGGTGATGGGGCCCAAGGGCGCGGTCGAGATCATCTTCCGCGCCGACCTCGGCGACCAGGAGAAGATCGACGAACGCACCGAGGAATACCGCCAGAAATTCGCCAATCCCTTCGTCGCCGGCTCGCTGGGCTTCATCGACGACGTCATCATGCCGCACAACACCCGCAAGCGCGTCTGCCGCGCGCTGGCCATGCTGAAGGACAAGGAGCTGGAGAACCCGTGGAAGAAGCACGGGAACATTCCGCTGTAGCGGGCGCGCGATATCAGCCGCAGGCGTCCTTGTTGCTGAAATTTTCCGGCGAAGAAATCCAGCCTTCCGTGCCGTCGGGAAGGCGAAGGCGAACCCACCACTCGGCCGGCTGGCGGCGATGTTCCGGTGCGATGCGCCACCAGCACCGGTCGGACGATGTCTCGCAGCTTCCATAGGAAGCGCTGTGGCTCGTGACGATCGCGTCCGGGTCCCACATTTCGCTGGAATCGAATTCCGCGGGTTTGCCCGCCAGCCAGACCCGCTGATACCCTTCGCCCAGATAATCAAGCAGGTAAAACGTCTCTCCAACGTCGAATCGAAGGCTGTCGACCGTCGTCTTGCGTGTCACCTCGACCGGAACCGGAACGACGTAAACGTTGCCGGTCAGCGCCTCGACGGTCTGGCCGGCGCGAACGGTGGCCACCTCTACCGTGCTTCGCGCGCTTTCGAAGACGGCTGTATCCGACTCTGCGATCCAGTCCCGATAGGTGCAGCACTCGAACGGGCAGGCGTCAAGGCTGACATACCGGCCGTCTTCCGTCGGCGGCCCGCCGGCCATGGCCGGGGCGCCCGAGGCCGTCAGTGCGTAAATCGCCAGCGCTGTCGTGAATAATCGCATTTGGCGTTCCTTCCAGGCCGCAATCGTGCATGCAGCGGTGACGCGAGATATAGCACAGAGATGCTTAACCGGCCGACAATTGATCGGCGCCTCGACGCCTTCTCCGGAAAGCGCGCCCCGCCTTTACCCGGGCTTAACCCGGATTGGCGTTATCTTGGCGCGTCGCCGCATCGGGCGCGCGGCGAGAGGATGCCGGGAATTCCGATGACGCGTGAAAGGGTGATCCATCTTTGCTGGGCCGTGGCGTCCCTGCTCGTCATGGCTGTTGCCGTCGGGCCGGGGGTCAACAATTTCGTCGTGACGATGATGGGCGACGCCATCACCGTGGATTACCCGTGGCTGCTGGAATCGGGGCGCGCGGTGATCGCCGGGGGCGGGCTGCCCGGCACGGATATTTTTTCCTGGACCCACGGCGAGGAACCCTGGGTGCAGTATCAGTGGCTGTTCGAGGTCGGGCTGGCCGGGATCGTCGAGATCATCGGTGTCGACTGGCTGATCCGGCTGTTCATGGCCCTGGTGGTGGCGATCTACCTGCTGATACCGCTGTTCGGTGGCGTGCCGCGGCGCGTGTCCTATGTGCTGACCGTGACCGTCGGGTCGCTCGCGCTGATCATCGTCAGCATTAACATGTCCATCCGGCCGGGCCTGATGACCACGCTGTTCCTGCTGATCCAGTATGTCACGCTGGCGAAAATGCGCCGCGGCGAGCTTTTCTATGGCGGATTCGTCGTTGTCGGGGCGATGTACCTGTTGTGGGGCAACATCCATATGGGGGTGATCCTGGGCATCGTATCCCTCGTGCTTATGCTGGCTGGCGATTTCCTGGAAAAATACGGATTTCGCGATTTCGATCCTGCCGATCCGGATATCGAGGGTCGGCCGCTATCGCCCAGGCTCTACCTGTCGCTCATCGGCCTCGCCTTTGTCGCCAGCCTGCTGAATCCCTATGGGCTGCACATATATGAGCGCATCATCGACGTATCGTCGCAGGCCAGCCATACCGCGAATATCGACGAGTTGCAGCCGCTGAACATGCAATGGATCCAGGGCCAGCTGCTGCTGCTGCTGGTCGGTGGCTTCATGGTGGCGCTGACCTTTTCGCGGCGCGCGCTGGCGGCGCAGGAAATCCTGCATATCGTGCTGTTCACCGCCATGGCGATGTTCGCCGGGCGTCTTGCCCTGTGGCCGGCGCTGTTCTTCGTGCTGATCCTGCCCAAGGCGCTGCATCATGTCTGGACCGACATGACGTCGCGCCATCCGGGCCTTCACCCCCTGCTCGGGGCGGCCGGGGAGTTCCGCACCCTGTTCGCGGGGCTGGTGGTGCTGTTCAGCGTCGTCATGACCCTGGTCATCCCGCACAGCCTGGCGCGCCAGGAAATGGGCCTGTGCGAGGAACTGCTGCCGGGTCTGCAAGAGATCGCCGGACTGCGCCGGCCGGGGGACCGCATGTTCAACGATCCGGCATCGGGCAGCTGCCTGCTGCTGGTCGACCCGCAGGCGAAGCTGTTCATCGACCCGCGGTTTGATTTTTATGGCGGTGATTTCCTGGCCGAGACCGCCTCGGTCATGCGGCTGGAGGGCGACTGGCGCGCGGTGCTGGATCGCCGGGGCGTCGACAGCGTGCTGATGCGCCGGGCCTGGCCCGCCGCCGCGGCGCTGGATCGGTCGGCGGATTTCGAGAAGCTGTTCGACGACGGCATCGTCGCCTTCTACCGGCGCAAGCAGGGCGGGTGAGGCGCGCGGGTGGCGATTACGCAGGTTTGTGCGGTGTATCCTGTGCAAGCCTAACTGCAAATACCCGTAAAATTGTTGTGGATAATAGGCGCGAATTGCAGACGACTAATGTACAATTCGTTTTGACACGTATGAAAGAGTTGCTGCGGCTTTCCTAGAAGCAGTTCCGTGGACGCGCGTTTTTGCGCCCGCTGCGACGGGGAACGCCGCCGGCATTTTTTTGCGCGACGCCGTCGGGCCGTAAGGGCCCGACGTCGATATGTAAAGATAGGTCGGGGTAATCCGGCATGTTCAGATTGTTGCGTTATTTCGCAATTTCCAGCGCAGCGGTGCTTTTCGCGGCGGCGGTCCTGCTCGTCATTCTCTACCGGCAGACCGCCCTGGACGAGGTCCTCCACTCGGCGGAGCAAGGCAACACGGTGCTTGCCCAATCGCTCGCCAACGCGATCTGGCTACATCACGCAGAGAGTATCGAGACGTCTCGTGACGATATCGACCGCCTCTCCGAACGACCGGAGACCCTTTACCTGGACGAGGCCATCGCGCGGCTGAGCGTCGGGCTGCCGGTGCTCAAGGTCAAGATTTTCAATGCCGACGGGCTCGTCGTCTATTCCACGGATGCGAAGGAGATCGGTGAGGAACTGGACCACAACCCCGAGCGATTTGCCGCCGCGCGGCAGGGCAACACATCGAGCGAAATCCTGCGCCGAAACGACTCGCATCCGCCGTTCAATGAATTCCCGGGCCGTGACGTCGTGGAAACCTATCTACCCTTGCACGGGCCCGGCGGCGAAATGCGCGGTGTGTTCGAACTGTATGCCGATATGACCGAGAGGTTCAGCGATATCAAACAGATGGCTGCCGGACTGCTGGGCGGGCTGCTGGTGGGGTTCGCTTTGCTGTATGGCGGACTGCTGCTGGTCGTTCGCCGGGCCGAGCAGATTTTGCGAAGCCAGTATGTGAGTCTTCGCGAGAGCCGGCAGAGCCTCATCGCAAAGAACAGGGCGCTGAAAGCGGAAATCGACCGGCGCGCCGAAATCGAGGCCGAACTGCGTGAGGCGCGCGATGGCGCCGAGGCCGCGAGCCGCGCAAAGTCGCAATTCCTGGCCAATATGAGCCATGAATTGCGGACGCCGCTCAACGCCGTAATCGGCTTTTCCGAAGTCATGGTCAACGAGTTGCTGGGACAGGTCTCGCCCCCGCGCTATCGCGATTATGCCCGGGACATCCGCAACTCCGGGCGCCAGCTGCTGGCGCTCGTCAACAACGTCCTCGATCTGGCCAAGGTCGAATCGGGCCGCATGGATGTCGATCTGGCGCCGTTCGACGTCGCCGACCTGGTAAGGGAGTCGGTCCGTGGCGTTGAATCCGATATTGCGCGAAACTGCAATCGCCTGCGGGTAGATTGCGCGAAAGACCTGGGGACCATGGTATCCGACGAGACCAAGGTCCGCGGCGTGCTCACCAACCTCATCGGCAATGCCGCGAAATTCACGAGGAACGGCCGTATCGAGGTTGAGGCGCGACGGGAAACCAAAGGCGGCGACGGGGCCGAAAGCGTGCTGTTCCGCGTTTCCGATACAGGCATAGGCATGGACGAACAACGGATCGAAGCGATGTTCGAAGAGTTTACCCAGCATGACGGTTCGATCACCCGGAGTTTCGGCGGCACGGGGCTGGGGCTTTCCATATGCCGCAGGAGTTGCGAGGCTCTGGGCGGCAGCATCGCCATCGAGAGCGCCATGGGCGAGGGCACGACGGTTACCGTCCGGCTGCCTGACGGGCGCCGGCTGCGGGAAGCCGAACACCGGCACGGAGCCGCGCCGCGGCCAGCCCGCCGGTCGCCTGATCCAGCCCAAGGCCGTGCCGCCGCCGAATGAACCCGCACGCCCCTAATCCCGCTGGCGGGTCTTTCGCGATATTGCCAGAATCGCCATCGGGAGTGTAATAAGGGCATCGGTTATTTTGCAGCGCAGCGCAAGAATGCGCCGGAATACGCCGCGCGGCCGCCAGACAGGAACAATCCCGGGGACAGGGCTCGTGTTTTCCAAGATCCTGATCGCCAATCGTGGCGAGATCGCCTGCCGCGTGGTTCGCACCGCGCGCCGCATGGGCATTGCGACCGTCGCGGTTTATTCCGAAGCCGATGCCGGCGCGCTTCACGTGGAGATGGCGGACGAAGCGGTCTGTGTAGGCCCGGCGCCTTCGGCCGAGAGCTATCTGGTCATCGAGAATATCATGCGGGCGGTCCGCGATACGGGCGCTGAGGCGGTGCATCCCGGTTACGGCTTCCTGTCGGAAAACGCGGCCTTCGCCAAGGCGCTGGAGAAGGAGAAAATCGCCTTCATCGGCCCCGGCATCAAGGCCATCGCCGCGATGGGCGACAAGATCGAATCCAAGAAACTGGCCCATGAGGCCGCCGTCAGCACGGTGCCCGGCCATTTGGGTATCCTCAAGGACGCCAGGGAAGCGGTTAAGGTCGCCAGGGACATCGGCTATCCGGTGATGATCAAGGCCTCGGCCGGCGGCGGCGGCAAGGGCATGCGGGTCGCGCGCAACGATGCCGAGGCCGAGGAAGGTTTCCGTTCCGCGGTCAGCGAGGCGAAATCCAGCTTCGCCGACGACCGCGTCTTCGTCGAGAAATTCATCGAGGAGCCGCGCCATATCGAGATCCAGGTGCTGGCCGACGGGCACGGCAATGTGGTCCATCTGGGCGAACGCGAATGTTCGATCCAGCGGCGGCACCAGAAGGTCATCGAAGAGGCCCCTTCGCCCTTCCTCGATGAGAAAACCCGCGCCGAGATGGGCGCGCAGGCGGTGGCCCTGGCGAAGGCGGTGGATTATCGCTCGGCCGGCACGGTGGAATTCATCGTCGACAAGGACCGCAACTTCTATTTCCTGGAGATGAACACCCGCCTGCAGGTCGAGCATCCGGTCACCGAATATGTCACCGGGCTGGATTTGGTGGAGCAGATGATTCGCGTCGCCGCCGGCGAAAAGCTGTCTTTCGGCCAGCAGGATGTGAAGCTGCAGGGCTGGGCCGTCGAGGCCCGGGTCTATGCCGAGGACCCGTTCCGTAATTTCATGCCGTCCATCGGGCGGCTGACGCGCTACCGGCCGCCGGAAGAGACCGCGGATGTGCGCGTCGATACCGGCGTTTTCGAGGGCGGCGAGATCAGCATGTATTACGATCCGATGATCGCGAAACTGTGCACCTGGGCGCCTGAGCGGACCACGGCCATTGCGGCAATGCGCGATGCGCTTGATGGTTTCGAAGTCGAGGGGATCGGGCACAACCTGCCGTTCCTGGCGGCGGTCATGGACCATCCGAAATTCGTCGCGGGCGACATAACGACGGCCTTCATCGCGGAGGA
>CAJHYK010000267.1_pt1 | contig 13489 bp, 6 predicted proteins | sample 9198691 | NCBI WGS metagenome assembly CAJHYK01 (sample SAMEA7708355, study PRJEB35096) | sediment metagenome | biome: marine neritic benthic zone biome [ENVO:01000025]; feature: sediment [ENVO:00002007]; material: shallow marine sediment [ENVO:03000034] sea grass bed [ENVO_01000059] ...
CCTCACCCTCCCACACGGCTTGCGCCGTGCGGGCCCCTTCCTCTCCCCTCGAGGGCGAGGGAATATTAGCCGGGCTCGCAGGCCTCGACCGGACAGCGGCGGTCGCCCCTCAGTCCGCCGCCGGGTCGGGGATCCAGCCGTGGCGGACCACGGGCTCGCGGTGATAGGGCGAGGGGGCGGCGCGGGCGAGGATCGCCGCCTTGAGCTCGGACGCGCGCCAGTCGGGGTTGGCGGCCAGCAGGCGCGCGGCCAGCGCCGCCACCCGGGGCACGGCGTAGCTCGAGCCCGAGCCCCGGCCCGGCGCCCCCCAGAAATCGGTCACCTCCAGGCCCTCGGCCGGCACCATCAGGTCGACGCTCTCGGTGCCGCGGTTCGACTCGCGCGCCAGGCGTCCGAAGGCGTCCGAGGAGGTCACGGTCAGGAAGTTGTCGGCCTCCAGCGCGGCGGGATAGACCGGCTCCGCGTCGATGTCGCGGCCGTTGTTGCCGGCCGATATGACGAACAGCATGTCGGGCCGCGCCGCCGCCGCCTCGGCGAAGGCGACCCAGTCGCCGCGCTTGTTGCTGCCCATCGGCATGGAGACGATGCGCGCGCCGGCCGCCTCGGCGGCGGCGACCATGGCGGCCATGCGGCCCATGTCCGGGCGCGGATAGCGGAAGGGCACGACCAGCGCCGCGGGCGCCTCGCGCAGCAGCAGGCTGGCGACCGGCGTGCCGTGGCGCAGCGGGAAGAAGGGCGAGACCACCGGGTGGGCGTCGAAGGGCCTGCCGTCGAGCTCCCAGAAGTCGTCGCCCAGCGCCCGGCCCTCGGCGTCGTAGACCAGCCGCGTCGCCACCGCCGGCAGCAGGTAGTTGAGCCCGCTGTCGAAGAGGGCGACGCGGACCGCGCCCTGGGGCGAGGGCGATCCCTCTGGCAGGGGCGGGTTCATCGGCTCGCGCTCGCCCGTCGGCGTGAGCCCGGGCCCCAGGGGCTCGAGCCAGGCCGGCCGGCCCTCGGCATCGTAGAGCAGTTGCCGCCCGGTGAAGATCGCGCAGTCGCCGCCGGCGATCGCCGTCGCCAGCGGGCGCGGCGGGCCGCCCGGGACGGCCTGGTAGAAGTCGAGGCTGAAGCGCCGCAGCCGCCCCCCGGGGAAGTGCCGCACCAGCCGCAGCTCGTCGCCGGAGGCGAGCTGGTAGCGCCGCTGCCAGCGGCCGCTGCGGCCCTGGGCGGCGAAGCGCTTCTCGTCGAGCAGGAAGGCCCCGCCCAGGCGCCAGGCGACCGCATCGGCCTCGAGGTCCTCGGCCGTGCAGACCGCCGCCATCGCCTGGCGCAGGAAGGCCGTCAGCCCGGCCCGCGGGTCGGGCAGGCCCTGGGCGCGGACGGCGGCGGTGATCAACAGGCCGGCGAGGACCGCGGCCAGGGCGAGGGCGGGGCGCATGGCCGGAGCTTGCGGGGAGAGCGCCGCCGGGGTCAATCGCCGCGGCCCGGGCCGCGCCCGGCCACAGCCCCCGGCCGCCGGTCCCGGGGGCACTCGGGGGCTGGACAGAGCCGCGCGGGCTTTCTATATAGGCGCGTCGCGCCAGGACGGCGCGCCGTGCCCAGGTAGCTCAGTTGGTAGAGCACGTGACTGAAAATCACGGTGTCGGTGGTTCAATTCCTCCCCTGGGCACCATTTTTTTTCAATGAGTTAGCTAGAAAACCGACGGCTGCTCACAGCTCTTGGGTAGCGTTCTGGGTAGCGTCTTCTTACCGCGCCATTTCGTTTGAGGCCGTGCGCCACCTCGTTTGATAGCACTTTGGTCGCTGAGCCGGACAGCAGGTCGGTGTTGTTCCTGGAGGCCGCTGGCGACGTTCCCGGCCGGCATCATGGCTCACGTTCTTCTGCCAGGGTCTCCAGGGATGCTCTCGTCTGCGCCGCGTGCTGTTTCGCACCGGCCGCTTCGTCAATATCGAGGGCCTTGAGGTGCGCCTTCTCCGCCCGATCCGGCTCACCGCGAGCGGCTGCTGGCCGTGGCGGCCGACAGGCCCGCCTCGGCCAAGAGGAGACATTGCGATGCTGCAGGGTGGGTGCCGCCCTCTGTATCAGAACCCGTCATGGAAAACATGGGTCAGTGACCAGCGAAATTCGCAGACAGCTGTTTAACGCAACTCGCCATACGAAACGGGATCAAAGTCGCTGACCTGGATGACGGCATCACGCAGAGCTTCCGCCTCTTCGATCAGGGCGGCTTCTGCTTGCGATAAGATATCCTCTTTTATGGCGACGCTGGTCATGGCGCGGACGCTGTCTTTTTCGAGCCGCCCGTCTCGCCGCGCTTGATCGAGTTTGGCGCGGGCCGGGGAGGCGGCGAGAATGCGGGTGAAAGCGTGATCAAGGGCGCCAAGGCCGGGATCGTCCGGCCCCGGCACGAAGATATCCCCGCTCAGGGCCTGCCTGACTTCCCTATCGGTTGTCATGGCTTCGGCAACGGCATTGATCTGTCTGTCCGCCAAAGGTTTCCGCGTCACGCCCAGAGGGAAGGTCAAAAGCCTAGCCAAACCGGCGGCGAAGCGGTTTGGCAGGTTGGCGAGCACGCCTATCAGGGCGGTTTCCGTTTCCTTCAGGGCATGGCAACAGGCCCACTCGAGCATCGCCCTTTCGTTTTCGGGACGTCCCTTGTCGTGAAAATCTTTCAGTGCTGCCGTCGCCAGGAATATCCAGGCGAAGGCATCGGACAGGCGGCCGCTGAGGTATTCCTTGCGTTTCAACGCTCCGCCCAAGGTACCCAGCGCGATATCGGCGATCAAGGCGAAGGCGGCCGAGAACCGGGCCAGGGCCTTGTAGTGCCGGCTTTCAAAGCCGCTGACGGGAGAAGCCGCCAGACCGCCGCCGGTCAGCGCCAAGGCGAATGCGCGCCCGGCGATGCTCGCGATCTGGCGAAGATGACCGAAGAAAGCGGTGTCGAATGCCCGGACGTTGCCCGACTGGATCGCCTGCATCTCACCAAGGACGAAGGGATGGCAACGAATCGCACCCTGGCCGAAAACAATCAGTGAGCGTGTCAGGATATTCGCCCCTTCGACCGTGATGCCGATGGGGATGGCGTTATAGGGACTGGTGAGAATATTATTCGGCCCCCTGCAGATGCCCGCCCCGGCATGGATGTCCATGGCGTCGTTGATACAGACCCTGGAGCCTTCCGTCAGGTAGGCCTTGACGATGGCGGAAACCACCGATGGCCGTTCGCCGGCATCGACCACACCGAAGGCGAGACGGCGCGCCGCATTCATGAAATAGGCATGGCCGCCAATACGTGCCAGCCGTTCGCGGATACCTTCGAATTTGCCGATAGGCATGCCGAATTGCTCGCGAACAGCGGCGTAGGCGCTGGTCGAACGGGCGGCGAGTTGGGCCGCGCCTACCGACTGCGAGGGCAAGGAAATGCTGCGGCCAGCGGCGAGTGATTCCATCAGCATACGCCAGCCGTTTCCGGCACCGTCCCGGCCACCGATAATATAGTCCAGTGGCACGAAAACATCGTTTCCCGAAACCGGTCCATTCTGGAACGGTACGCCCATGGGATCGTGCCGGTTGCCGACAACCATTCCCGGCGTTTCCCTAGGGATCAGGGCGCAGGTGATACCGATGTCAGAAACGCCGCCCAACAAACCCTCCGGGTCATGCAGGCGAAAGGCCAGACCAACGACGGTAGCGACCGGCGCCAGAGTGATATAGCGCTTGTTGTAGGTAAGCCTGATACCGGTGATCTCTGCACCGTTCCAGTCTCCCTTGCAGACAACGCCGACGCTTTGGCCATTGGCGGCATCGCTGCCTGCGCCGGGTTCGGTCAGTGCGAAGCAGGGAATGTCCTCGCCGCTGGCCAGCCGTGGTAGATAGTGGTTTTTCTGCTCGTCCGTTCCGTAGTGCATCAGCAATTCACCGGGACCCAGTGAATTCGGCACCATGACGGTAACGGCGGCGGTGACGCTGCGGCTTGACAGCTTGGTGACGACAGCCGAGTGAGCATGGGCGGAAAACTCCAGCCCGCCATATTCCTTCGGGATGATCATGCCAAAGAACCCTTTGGCTTTCATATAGGCCCAGATTTCCGGTGGCAGATCGCGGTCTTGAGCGATTTGCCAGTCATCGAGCATGGTGCACAGGTCCTCGGTCGGGCCGTCCAGAAAGGCCTGCTCTTCGTCCGTCAAAGGCTTGATCTTGAAATCAAGCAACTTGTGCCAGTCCGGCTTGCCGGAGAACAACTCGCCGTCCCACCCCACGGTGCCCGCTTCAAGGGCAATCCGTTCGGTATCACCCATGGTAGGCAGGCCGCGCCGGACACTTCTCATCACCGGTCCGGAGATAATGTTTCGGCGAAGTACCGGAATACCAAGCAGGGTGATCAGTCCGGTGACAAGGAGCAACAGGGTCATTATCGTTGTCGTCACAATCAATCTCCTGCTCAATTCCTGAGCGGTCTTCCGGTTTTCAACATCTGTTCGACGCGAGCCTTGGTTTTATCGGTGCGGGCCAGGTTGATGATCGCATCGCGTTCGAGTTGCAGAACCCGGTCCTCTGACGTGGTGTCCAGGGCGTCGGTGTTTCCGCCGCTCAGGACGAAAGCCAGTTCATGAGCGATGACGCCGTCGTGGGGCGAGGCGACGCCTTTGTTGATGAAATCCCGAACGCCGAGATCGAGGGCCGTGCGCCCGGTCGGTCCGGGTAAATGCAGTTCGTAAGGTTCGGGCGGCGTGTAGGTCTTTGCCATTTCGAGGGCGCGTTGCTTGGCCTGCGCCAACACCCGGTCGCGGTTCATAACAATGCCGTCGCCGGGGCGCAGGAACAGGAAATCCCGCGCCTCTAACGCCGATTTTGCGACCTGGGCCATGGCGATGGTTTCGAACGCCTTCATCACCGACGGCATCGGCCCGCCCGGACGGTTCTTGGCGAGCGTCCAGCGGCCGAGCAATTCCTTGCAGCCGCCCCAGCCGGGAACGATGCCGACGCCGGCCTCGACCAAGCCGATATAGCTTTCGGAATGGGCGACGATGGCGTCGCAATGGAGCAGCACTTCGCAGCCGCCGCCGAGGGCCATGCCCGAGGGCGCGCCGACCACGGGGAACGGGGCGAAGCGCATGCGCTGGAAGGTGTCCTGGCCGCGCTTCAGCACCCAGCGCACGAACGGCCAGAGCCTCAGTTTGGCTCCGTAGAGCAACAGGGCAATATTGGCGCCGACCGAAAAATTGCTGCCTTCGTTATGGATCACCATGGCCTTGAAGCCGCGCCCGGGAATTTCCCGGACCGCCTTGTCGATCATCGACAGGATCAAGGGGTTGAGGGAATTCATCTTCGAGGTGAATTCCAGACAGGCGACGCCGTCGCCGATATCCCACAGGGTCGCCGACATGTTGCGGGCAATGGGTTGGCTGCGGCGTTTGACGTCCTGCAACAGCAAGACCCCATCGGGTCTTGGCACGGGCTCATAATTCGAACCGGTGAAGTGCTGCAAATACCCGTCTTGGGTCCGATAGAAAGTCTTGTCGCCGACGGCGGAAAGCAGTTTCGGGACGTTCTCGCCATCTTTGCTCAACGCCGCGGCCAGCCAGGCCGGGCCGATCTTGTCGATCAATTCGAACGGTCCGGCCTTCCAATTGTATCCAAGGCGCATGGCGCAATCGACGGCGTCCGGACCATCGGCGATTTCCGGCACCAGGGAGGCCGCATAAGCAAGCGTCTTCAGCAACACGGTTCGGGCGTAGCGGCCTTCCCGGCTGTTGTGGTCGAGAAGGCCACGCAGCCCGTCTTTTTTCGAGGCCTTCAAGGCCGCCGGGTTTGGCCGCTGGGCCGGGGCGTAGTCACCGCTTTGCAGGTCGATGACTTCCTTTACCTTGCCGCCACCATCCGTGTTCAGGCGGTAAAAGCCGCCCTTGCCCTTGCGCCCGGTGTAGCCCTCGGCAATCATCCGGCCCAACAATTCGGGCGCTGGGCCGAGGCCATGGAAGGCGTCGTCCGGCTTAAGCGCCGCTTCGAAGCTGGTCAGGATGTGCGGCATCAGGTCGAGGCCGACCAGATCGAGCAACCCGAAGATGCCGGTTTTAGGGATGCCGGCGGGGCGTCCAAGAACGGCGTCGGCCTCTTCGACCCCAACGCCCTGACGGACGGCTTCGGTGACGGCGGCGTGCAGCCAGAAGGTGCCGATGCGGTTGGCGATAAAACCCGGCGTGTCGTTCGCCTTGACCACGCTCTTGCCCATCGCTTCGTCGGCGAAGGTTCTGATCCGTTCAACCGAGCAGGCGTCGGTTTCAGGGAAACTGACAATTTCCATCAGCCGCATGTATCTGGGCGGATTGAAAAAGTGGGTAATCATAAAGCGACGCTTCAGGTCCCCCGCCATGCCTTCGGTGAGCACGTTCAAGGGCAGCGTCGACGTGTTGGAACTGAGTACCGCGTCCGCTTTCAGGTATGGCGCGAGGCTCCGGTAGAGTTCCTGTTTGATGTCCGGCCTTTCGATGATCGCCTCGATGATCCAGTCGCAGTCCTTGATCAGGGCCAGGTCGTCCTGGGTTGTTCCGGGTGTCACCCGCTTGGCGATCTTCGGGTGCATGAAGGGCGCGGGCTCGGCATTCTTCATCTTTCCGATTGCGCCCCGGGCGGCACCCGCCACGACATCGAGCAGCACCACATCGGCCCCCGCATTGGCGGCCTGGGCGGCGATCCCGGCTCCCATGACGCCGGCGCCGATGACGCAGACCCTTTCAATGCCGCTCATGACATGGATTCCAGAACCGTGGCGATGCCCTGGCCGCCGCCGATGCATTGGGTGGCGAGCGCGTAACGACCGCCATCACGTTTCAGGATTTGCGCCGCCTTGGCCGTAATACGCGCCCCGGTGGCGCCCAGCGGATGGCCGAGGGCGATGGCGCCGCCGTCGATGTTGATTTTCGAGACGTCGAGTTCCAGGTCGTGGACCGACGCCAGCGACTGGCTGGCGAAGGCTTCGTTCAGTTCGATGACATCCAGGTCCGCGACCGTGATGCCGGCCCGCTGCAACGCCTTGCGGGATGAGCCGACCGGGCCGATGCCCATGATTTCGGGTTTGCATCCGCAAACGGCGAAAGATTTGATCCGGGCAAGCGGTTCCAGGTCATTCTTTTCGGCGAACGCTTCCGTCGTCACCAGCACCGCCGCCGCGCCATCGGTCAGCGGCGACGAAGTTCCGGCGGTTACGGTCCCGGTCTCACTGAAGGCCGGTTTCAGGCCGCCGAGGGTCTCGGCTGTCGTATCGTCGCGGATACAACCGTCCGCCGAGACCTGAGCCGACGCGGCGGTAATCGGCACGATTTCATCGCTCAACCGGCCCGCAGTCCTGGCCTCGGCGGCTTTGCGTTGGCTTTCGGCGGCGAAGGCGTCCTGTTGTTCACGGCTGAGACCGTATTTTTCGGCGACGTTTTCCGCCGTTTCCCCCATCCCCATATAGGCTTGCGGATAGCGCTCATAGAGCCCCGGATGGGGCATCGGGTTGAAGCCGGTCATCGGAATGCGCGACATCGATTCGACACCGGCGCAGATATAGGCCTCGCCGGCACCCATCTGCATGGCCCCGGCGGCCATGTGGATAGCCTGCATGGATGATCCGCAGAACCGGTTGACGGTGACGCCGCCGACGCTGAGCGGCAGGTCGGCCAGAAAGCCGATTAGGCGGGCCATGTTGAAGCCTTGTTCGCCTTCCGGGAAGGCGCAACCGACGATCAGGTCCTCGATCTTCCCGGCATCGATCCCGGTTCGTTGCAGCAGTCCCTTGATCACTTGCGACGCCATTTCATCGGGGCGAACGCGGGCCAGCTCTCCCTTATAGGCCGCGGTGAAGGGGGAGCGGGCGTAGCCGGCAATGACGATGGATTTCATGGCTTTATCTTTTCTTTGGGAGGTGGGCCAGCAGGCGGCGAAGATGGGTCACTTCAATTTCAGCGTCGGCCATCAATTCTTCGATGCGATGAATGGCGCCTTCCACAACGGCGATATTGCGCACGGTCTGGAAGGACTTGATCTCCTTCAGGCTAAATCCGAGCCGCTTGGCCCGCTGGATATCTTCCAGGGTTTGCCGGGTGGCTTCAGGGAAACAGAGAATGCGGCCGATGCGCATCGGTTCCAGAAGTCCCTTGTCGATATACAAGCGAACTGTTCTGGCCGTGGTGTTGCCCGTCTTCGCCAGTTCTTCGACGGAGAAAAACTTATCCATGCTGGATCTCTTCCTGTTTCATGCGGTGCTCGAGAACCAGTTCCTTTTTCGACAGTTTTCCGATCATCGTTTTCGGCAATTCGTCGCGAAATTCGACGAACGCCGGGCGCTCGATGGGGTTGAGGCGCGCCGAAGTGACATCGAGAAGCTCGGCTTCGCTGATGCTCGACCCGCTTTTCAGCTTGACGAAGGCTTTCGGTTTTTCACCGCGATAGTCGTCGGGGATGCCGATGACGATGACCTCGTCAACGTCAGGGTGCTGATAAAACGCTTCCTCGATGAAACGGGGATAAACCTTGAAGCCGGAACAGAATATGACGTCCTTCAGCCGATCGGTCAGGAACAGATAGCCGTCTTCGTCGATATGACCAACGTCGCCGGTCAGCAACCAGCCGTCGCGCAATGCCTTGGCCGTATCCGCAGGCTTGTTCCAGTATCCGGTCATGACCTGCGCCCCCCTGACAGCCAGTTGTCCGCGCTCTCCCATCGCCAGCGTTGTATCCGGATCGTCGATGTCACGGATTTCGATCTCGGTCCACGGCAGCGGCAAGCCGATGGAATCGGGTTTGTTTTCGGCGTCCGGCGGATTGCAACTGATCACCGGCGAGGCTTCCGACATGCCGTAACCTTCGACGACCACACAGCCGGTCAGCGCCTCGAATTTCGTCTTGACGCTGGCCGGCAACGGGGCTCCGCCGGATATGCAGAAGCGGATCGAGGACAGGTCGTAGCGCTCCAACCCGTCAAAACCGTTGATCGCCGAAAAAATGGTCGGCACCGCCGGGAACAGGGTCGGGTTCTTGGCGTCGATTGTTTTCAGCACGTCGGAAAGTTCGAAGCGCGGCAACAAGATCAGCGCCGAACCAGTTGCGAGCCCTAAGTTCATGGCCGCGGTCATGGCGAAGACATGAAAGAACGGAATAACGCACAGGAAGCGCTCGCCGTCCGGGTTCGCGTCACCCATCCACAATTGCACCTGTTGGGTATTGGCGGTGACGTTGGCGTGGGTCAGCATGGCGCCCTTCGGCGTGCCGGTGGTGCCGCCGGTATATTGCAGCAGGGCGGTATCGCCTTCGGGGTCAATCCTGACGGGATCCGGATGGCCTTTTTGCGAAATCAGTTTTTCAAAGGGGATGACCCGAATATCCCGGCTTTTCTCTATGATCTGGCTTCTCTTCAGGGTATTGAACAGTAATTCCTTGACCGGCGGCAGGGCGTCGCTCAACGAGCAGACGACGATGAAGCGCAGCGGACTGTCCTTCATCGCCTCCTTGACCTTCGGATAAATTGTTTTCAGGTTGAGTGTCACCATGACGCTGGTGCCGCTATCGAGAATCTGGCCGCGGATTTCGTCTTCCGTATAAAGCGGATTGAAATTGACCACCGTCGCGCCGATCTTCATCGCGGCAAAATAACTGATGACATAGTAGGGACAGTTGGGCAGACAAAGACCGATCCGGTCACCCTTGCCGATGCCCAGGTTCTGAAAACCTTTCGCCGCCCGGTTGACCTTTTCGGCAATTTCACTGTAGCTGCTGATCTGGCCAATAAAATCGATGCAGGGTCGGTCGGGCCAACGAGCTGCAGACTCATCCAGAATCAGATGAACCGGTCGGGACGCCGGATGCGGCGGCGCATTGTGCCGGGTCCAGGCTTCAACGTCCGATCCGGCCCGGGCGACAAAATCCGTCAGCAGATTGCAGGTGTCACCGATTTCTTGATTGAGGATGCCGTGACGATCCGAAGCGATCCAGTGCAGGGCCTTGTCCCTTGTCGTCAGCTTTCTGAATATTTGATTGGCGCTGTCGGGCTCGACGACGGGGTCGTTATCGCCCTGCATAATCAACGTCGGGATTTCGATTTCCGGCAAATGGCCCAGCAAGTTCGCAGTCATGGAACGCAGCTGAAAGAGTCCATGGACTGGAATATTGCGGTAGTTGATGTCGGGATGTTCGGATTCGTTCTCCCTGAACGGCATGACGCCTTCGAACGACGGTAGCCATTCTGACAACTTGTTGAGGCCATGGACCAGCGGCACGAACACCAGATTGCGATTGCGATAGTCTAGCGGCGCCGATACCGAAGCGACCCCAACCAGCTTTTGAGGTCTCTCGGCGGCCAGAATCAACGACAGGGCTCCACCGGCGGAAAAACCGACGACGACGATCTGGTCGGCGAAGGCGGACAGAATGCGGTAGCCGCGACGAACCGAGTTCAGCCATTCCGGCCAGGAGCGGGCCTTCAAATCCCAGGGCGAGGTACCGTGACCGGCAAGGCGAATACCCAGCACCGCATGCCCTTCGGCTAAGAGAGTCCTGCCATAATCGGCGACTTCCGCCGGCGAGGCCAGGAACCCGTGCACCAACAGGACCGCTTTGCGAACATGTTCCTTGGGCAATAAGAAAAAGGGAGCGCCGCTTTCCGTCGCCGTCTCCCGGTCGTTTATGTCCTGATAGCGGCTGGTCGTGAAATGCTCCCTGTTCCAGCTATGGGCCCTCAATTCGTCATCGAACAGGAACGAAGCCAGCTCCATGTCGCTGGCCGTGTTGGATTTTTCCAAGGCGGCCTCGACCGTTTCCTGCACTTCGCGAATCGGCGAAACCTCGTTGGCATAAACCGACACAGGGTTTTCCAGCCGGATGTCGTCAAATGTTTGCTTGTCAATCAGTTTGTCGGTGAAGCGGTAAGATCGTGGTGTGCGTTCGACCAGGCCGGCCCTCTTGCAGGTATCGAGAAAACGGCTCAGTTCGACGTTGACCCCGTCGACCAGTCCGCGATAGCGATCGGGCCAGAAAAGGCTGCGATGGAGATGAATTTTCGGCGTTGCCTGCAGGTTCTTGAGCGCCAGATACAGAATCCGATAGAAGGCGTCTCTATCAATTTCCATGACGCCGCGCGCCGCCAGAAGGGTAATAACATACGAAGCCAGATGGCTCAGGTTGACGGTGATGGCAGCGTACATGCTGACCATCGTGGCTTCACGAATACGGTCGGTTTCTTTTGCGATACACCTGACCAAGAATTTTTCCGACCAGCTTCCCACAGTGTCCTTACGCAGGCCGAAAAGGTCGTGCAGGGACGTCACTGTCTGGAAATATTTCTCCAGCAATCTGCGTTCCCACCAGGCCCATTCTTTCTGGGGTGCTACCGGATCGCTAAAGCGGATGTCCATATCGGTGTTGCGGAACAGTATATTGCCTTCGATGACCAGTTCTTCGAGGAACTCGTCAGGCAGTCCCTTGGCCAGTAGTTTGGCGCCGCGGCTGAGGACGTTTTCTTCTATGCGCAGAGGATAGAATGTGATGTTGGCGGGAACGATCAGGGTCGGCTCGTAAGCCCTATCACGCAGCGTTTCGATGCTTTCCAGACCCAACGACTTTACCCAGCGTTCGATCCGTTCGGTGTCGCCGCGATCGAAGAGGTCACGGATGCGTCGTTTGAAAATATCGAGTTTAAGCGCCAGCACGGCGCCGCCGAGATGGTGCTTCCTGCGTTCCTGGGCGGTCCGCGAAAAAACGCCGAAGCCGCCCTCGCTGTTCAGGACTTGACGATCCTTGACCATGCCGCCTTCGGGGAAGATCACTACTTTGCGGCCGCGCAGGATTTCGGCGGCGAGAAACGCCAGTAAACCGGGTTGGCTGTTGGGCATGGCGCCGACGCTACGCAGTAACTTGTCGAAGCCTTCACTGGTTTTGAACAGGGCGTTATCCGCGATCGAGCGGCAATAGGCGCCGGTTGCCTGGTGCAGCAAGAAGGGCGGGATCACCGTCTCAAAACGGGCAAAGTGATTAAACAGGAATATCTGTCCCCGTTTCATTTGCCCGTCATCATGATGGACCATGATGTTTAGGCCGAGACGTTTGCGGACGATCTCGAAAGATCGGACAATCCGGTCGTAGCTACCTTCGTTGATAGCGAATTTGTCTTCGTCGTCCATGGCGTCGTGCCTCGTGTTACGCGCCCCCTTTAATTACATACGGGGTACAAACGTGACATTCGCGTTACACGTTGCACATACGCGCTCTAATACTTTGTGAAGATGAGGGAATAATTCGGGCTCCCGCATCGGAATGATTCTTGAAACGAAACCGTTATTCTAACGTTAACGAAATGGCCGCTCCGGGTTTGCGCCGTGGTAAGGCGGCGCTTTTCCAGTGGGTGCAAGTCCCACCCGGCGATCGCTCCAGCCGAAAGCAACCGGAGCCGTCATGGAGGTGACGAAATGACTGAAGCCTTCGGTTAGCGTGTCACGAATAGGTGATAGCGCGAGTGCGCAGGCCGAGCCGACGACCCTTTCGGGGAAGGCTGACATGTCTGGGTGAATGAGCGAAGACGACGCCCAGGTGCTGCACCGGGGTAGTGGCAGCAGCATGTACACAAGGAAAGCGCAGGCAACACAAGAAGCCCCAAGGTGTGGTCGGGGACGGCGAACCGGAGGCCCGCGAGGGACAGGCCGGGCGCCCTGGGGTGGCGGAGAGGTTCGTAGTACCGCAGAGGCCGGGTAACGCCGGCGGAGGGTATGGTTCAACTCCTCCCCTGGGCACCACCCTTCGCTCTTCGAGCTTCGGATGGCAAGCCACCCGGAGATCGCTAGACGAAGGCGTGTCCTCCGAAGCCAAGAGCAAGACTCAGATATGAGGTCGATTCGACCTCATATCTGAGTCTTGCTCTGAACCTTAAGAGTAGAGCGGAATTCACACTTCGAACGGGATCACGAAGCGATCCCATTCGACGTGATCCCGCTCCAGGCGTAGGAGGACTTCTTGGCCTCTCCCCGTCAAGGCGCAGTGTTTCCTCCATAGTTCGGCTTGGCGCTTCCGGCGCTGCCCTCCAGGGGCAGCGACAGGGCATGTGGTGCCCTCGCCCGGCGCAGGGATCAGACGGCGAGGCGATAGAAGCGCGCCGCGGTTCCGCCGAAGACCTGATCGCGCTCGGCCGCGCCGAGCTGCGCGGTGAGCGCCTCGGCGACCCCTCGCCAGGCGTCATAGCTGGCCCGCAGCCGGCAGACCGGCCAGTCGGATCCCCACATCACCCGCGCCGCCCCGAAAGCGGCGAGGACGTGATCGGCGTAGGGGCGCAGGTCGTCGGGCGTCCAGTCCTCGCCGGCCTCGGTGACCAGGCCGGAGAGCTTGCAGCAGGCGCCGGTCTCATCGGCCAGGCGGGACATGCCCTCGGCCCAGCGATCCAGCAGCTCGGGGCGCTTGGCGTGGTCGCGGATGCGCGGCTTCATGCAGTGGTCGATCACCACCCGCATCTCCGGGTAGCGCCGCAGCAGGATGAGGAAGTTGCCC
>CAJHYK010000233.1_pt1 | contig 13467 bp, 17 predicted proteins | sample 9198691 | NCBI WGS metagenome assembly CAJHYK01 (sample SAMEA7708355, study PRJEB35096) | sediment metagenome | biome: marine neritic benthic zone biome [ENVO:01000025]; feature: sediment [ENVO:00002007]; material: shallow marine sediment [ENVO:03000034] sea grass bed [ENVO_01000059] ...
CCTTTTCTCTCTCCAGTGCCGCCCTGAAATTTCTTTTCCGTGCATTTACCGCCGCCTGGCCTTTGCGCACGTCTTCGTCGAACGAATCGTTGCGCGCGTCACCGCGCTTATCGAGACTGCCAAGATAGTTCTGGTAATTGTCCTGTGTTCTCAGCAGTTCTTCCAACGTCTTGTCGAAAGACACTTCGTTTCGCAGCCTGATCCGGTTTTCAGGCGAACTGCCGATATATTCCTCCACCCTGGCGGCGAAATAGTCCACCGGCGTGTCGCCATCGGGACGGTACACCGGATCCAGCCCCATCTGCGCGAAGGTTTCGCCGGCATCCGCCCGGTCGTAGGCCTCCAGCAGGCTAACCGGCGTCCCGACTCCCGGGAGGCGCTTGCGCGCCTCGGCGCGCGCGTTCTCCTCTTCCCCGCGTTTTTCTTCCAGCGCCTTCAGCCTTTGCTCGGCATGGTGCCGTTTCCGCTGTCGATGGACGTAACCCACCGGGTTCGCGGGCAGGCTGGTGTCGGCCATCCGATTGCCCTCCCCTTCCACCCCCGCCGGATTTCCGAAGCCTGCGGGCGCATCCGGCGCTTGCCCGTCTTCCACGCGGTCGCGATCGACTATCCCGGCCGATGTCTGCGGCGGCGAGAACCTCTCCGGGTTATCGCGAATGACTTGGGCCAGCCGCGAGTTGTCCACGCGCAACTGCGCGCGAACCCGGTCAGGTAAGCGCTTGTCGCCGGCGCCTGCCGGCTCGAAGAACGCCTCCCCCATTACTTCGCCCAGCAGCCGCCCGTCGGACAGCCTGAATTCCTTGAATTCCGACGGCAGCTTCAAAAGCTCGTTCGGCCGCCGCCGCAGCCTTTTGCGGGCCGTCGTCGGGCGGCCAAGCATGCTGTTCCCGATGTCGGGTTCTTTCATATCGGTGTCCTCTCGAACGGTTCGCGGGAACGCTTGCGGCCTTGGGGCGGGACTCGCCCCCTGCCCCGGCCCCTGTCCTCCGAAGCCTTCGGCGTAGGAGGAACAAAAAAGCCCGCCCCGGAAATCCCGGTGCGGGCCGCGCTCGCCATTCATACGAGTCTGCAGATTCTCACCTGTTTTCTGTCCCCTGTCAACAGACCTTGTCCCCGGCGTTCCGATTGACGGTCTTCACCCCTCCTCAACCTTCAGCATCCCCGCCTTGCGCGCTTTCGCATGGAGCACCATGTAGTCCGCCACCGCCTCGGCCAACTGGGTGCGAAAGGCGATCAAACCTGACGTCGCGATCGCCAGCGGGCCAGTCGCCAGGGCCGTGGACACCATCAAACGCCGAATCATTGGTTGACCTCAGCGTTCCGCTGCGCTTACGCCGATACCGTAAAGGAGGACAGCAGCCGGAAAAGTAGAAGGACGCTGACGTCCTGACCCGGTAAGTGACTTGCATGAAAAAAAGTACGTTAACCATGAATCTATATTGACATTTTATTAAAATTGGATTGATCATCCGCTCCTGAACGGCGAAAGCAAGAGCCAGCGATCCAGGCGAGAGAGAGGCCGGACCGCACCCCCCCAGATCAGCAAACCTTGTCGAAATCTGGCCCTTTTGCGACGACCGTAATCTCTTGGTTCGTTAACGCAACGTATCGGACCCTGAAGGTTCCGGCTCAAGGGTCATCAACAGTAAAAACTGGGGAGAATGAATCATGGCTACCAGAAATGTGACGAATTCACTGAGCCGGTCGGCCGGGGTCTGCAAATCGCTGCTCACGAGAATGGCTCCTGTAGCTACAGCGCTGGCGCTGGCGCAATTCGCCGGCGCGGCTCCGGCGTTCGCCGATCATACCACCGATCATATTGTCGCGAACCTTAAGGGCGGCCTCGGCGCCCTCGAGCAAAGGGTGTGGGACTGCGAGCACGGCATCAACAACTGTACGGGCATACTGGGCCCACAGGGCCCGGCGGGTCCGCAAGGGCCGGCGGGTGCCGATGGTGCTGACGGTGCGCAGGGCCCGGCTGGGCCGACTGGCCCGCAAGGGCCGGCGGGTCCACAGGGTCCCGCAGGCGCTGACGGCGCCCAGGGGCCGATTGGTCCGCAAGGGCCGGCGGGTGCCGATGGTGCTGACGGTGCGCAGGGCCCGGCTGGGCCGGCTGGTGCCGACGGTGCCCAAGGGGCAGTAGGGCCTGTTGGGCCTCAGGGGCCGGCTGGACTCAGCGCGGTGGAAATCGTGACCAATAACTGCCCGCCTGTCTCCAGCACCAGCGTCACTTGCGCGGCGGCCTGCCCCGCCCCCAAAAAGCTACTGGGTGGCGGTCATACCCACAACCAGCCGACTTATGCGGCTTCGCAGAGCTTTCCGCCAAACGGAACCAGCTGGTCGGTTACTGTGTCAAGAACAACCGGCGCCACTTTAAGCGTCAGCCTTAGCACCTACGCCATCTGCGCGTTAACCCAACCATAATTACGGCGAAGCCCAGGAGACTGATCATGATGAAGTATGCGATTCTCGCGAGTACGACCGCCGTGCTACTGCTTGCCGGCCCGGCCCAGGCCTATCATTGCGAAAACAAAATCGCCGAGGTGGAATTGCTTCTCGCAGCCCCGGCGACCGACGACGCGAACCTGCTGGATACCGCCGAAGCGTTGCTGGCCCATGGGATCGCGGTCTGCGAACAGGAGGAACAGCAACTGGCCGACGCGGAACCCGATTCGCCTATGCTCGACCCCGACTATGTGACGATTGGCCAGGCCAATCTGATCCATGCCGGGCAACTGGCCGGAGGCTATTGAGCCACGCGGAAGCCGGGAACGGGACGGCACGGAAACGATGACGCCGGGGCGGGCGGGTCCGCAGCCAGCCCCGGTTTTTTTGGCTGGAAGGCGGCGCCACGCGCCGACCGGGATCGGCACTGTCGAGCCGGCATAAACCACCCCACGGACAACCCGGATCAGGTAATGCGATCCCGCCCACCGCCGGTTAACGTGCGATATATCCGACGCCGGGACGAGTCCCCCTCACCCCTCCTCAACCTTCAGCTTCCCCGCCTTGCGCGCCCTCGCGTACAGCGCCATGTAGTCCGCCACCGCTTCCACGAAGGGCGGCGCCAGCTTGCCGCTGCGTACCCGCTGCTGGCGCTCCAGGCGGCGGGTCGGCATGCCGTCCACGACGATCCGCCAGGCCAGTTCGTAGCGGCTGAGTTCCAGCCGGCGCGTGCCCAGCCGCACCGGCGCTTTACTTGCCGCGGCCCAGGGCGTGAAGACATGGCGGATTTCCAGCCACAGCCAGTCCGGCATGCGGTCCGCCGGATCGCGGACGGCCCGCTTCGTCCCGTCCAGCGACGCCCCGTCCAGGCGGCTTGCGCGCAGTTCCAGCCCCGACCCCAGCGCCAGCCAGCAGCGCCGCATCCGCCGAATCGCCTCCAGCTCCGCATCGCCGATCCGCCCGCGCCGGTACAGGGCCTGGATGGAATCGATCGACAGCCGCGCCTTGGCCTCGGTCTCCTCGGTCGGCCCATCGACACGGCGCTCGCCCTTCGCCGCCCGGATCTGCCGGGACAACCAGAGCACCGCTTCCCGCACATCCGCCGCGCGCGTCTCCTCCGCCTCGGCCTCCAGCGCCAGTTTCAGGTCCGCCAGCGGCTTCACCAGGTCGCCGCCGGCAAGCCCGGCCCGGATAATGCGCTGCAGATGCGGAAAATGCCTCATGAGGTCTCCTTGTTACTGTTGGTGCGATGCTTCACAGAGCATCACTGGATAGACTTTGAGGGCTATGCTTCAGCTCCATCGATCAGCCGCGCCAGCTGCTCCACCGCGTGGGCCGGAGTTTCGGCGTGGATGATGCGGCAGGCCTGGCCGAGGTCGCGAATGCGGCCGGCCATGAGCGCCAGCGCCGGCCCTGGGCGCCGCTTGGCCACCGCGAAGCCGACCATGAAGACAGACCCGCGCGTGAAGACCATCAGGTCGCCTACGCAGGATGCTGGCTCCCCCCTGCCCTCACCCGCCTTCTCCGCCTCGCGCGGCAACAGCAGGAAGGCCACGTCCCGCGCCACGCATTCGCGGCTGGTCAGGTAGAGCGCGGCGGCACGGCGCATGCCCTCGATCCTGTCCGTGACGGGCGCCTTCACCACGGGCGAGGCCAGGGCCTTCGGAGCGACCAGGCGTCCATGGAACCCCCCGTTCCTGCCCCAGCCTCTCAGGCGCAACATGTGGCGCGATTTTTGGTCCCGGCTCATTCCGCTGCCCTCCGCAGGACGGAACGTGGCGCAGCGCCCGGCAACGGGCCGAAGCGTTCCTCCGCCGCTTCCGGCGGCAGGTAGACACGCTCCCGATGGGCCTGGCACCAGCTCGCGCCCCGCACCGTCTTGCGCAGGCATTTGCAGGAATCGTCGCCGCCGGGCTCGCCCTCGATCCACTGGCATTGCCGTCCCCGGGGCCCGACGACGCGCGGGCCGGCGGAACTAACCACGCGGCGCTTGCCGGACCGCAACGGTCCGCGCATCGCCCGACCGGCCTGCCGGATCGCAGCCGTGCTGTCGCCCGTGGCAGTAATAGTCGCCTGCCGGGCGGTCCAGCCACGCAGTACCGCGATGCGCCCTTGCTGTTCCAGCCGCCCGATGGCCTTTGCCGCGGTGGCACCGCTGGCGAATTCATAGCGCCGGGCAATGTCCGCGTTGCCGGGACAGGCCCGCCCGGCGGCCGCGCAGTCGGAGAGCCAGCCATATAAATCGTCGAGAAGCTGCGGCGTGAGAACCGGCTTCATGCCCGCCCCCGCGCTCTATACGTACGCGCCCCGCCGCAATCCCGCCGTGCTTCTACCGGCAGAAAACCCCCGCTGAAAAACTGCGGCGATCGACCCGAAGGGCCGCGATTACCGCGTTCCCTTGACTTTATTAAGTTTCTGGGGGAATTTCGCATCATTCCGTTCCCTGCCGTTTGAAGTGCGAAAAGAATATACGCGTTTTGCATATGATTATCAAATGTTTTTTGCGTATATTCGGAGATGGCGAGGCTGAAGGGCAAGCCCATGGTCACTGAAGAGTTGAAAAAATTACGGGAACGCGCCGGACTGTCGATGGACAGGCTCGCGCGCGATTGCGGCTTCAAGGGTGCGTCAAGCTATCAGCGATACGAAAATCCCGAACGCTACACCAAGCAGTGGCTGCCTCTGCCGCTGGTCGCCAAAATCGCCAAGGCGTTGACCGGAAAGGGCAAGCCGCCGATCGAACAAAGCGAGGTGATGGCATTGGCCGGTGTAAAGCTCGGCCGCGAGGGCAAGCTGCCCGACACCGGTAACGAACAGTTTATCGGGTTGATCCATGACACACTAGGACAACCGGACATTGACCTAGAAAAAGCCACAAACCTACCCGAAAATAATAGTTTACCTAGAGATGTTCCCGTATTTGGTGTGGCTATTGGAGGGGCGGAAGGCGATTTTAACTTCAACGGAACTGTTGTAGATTATGTCCGCAGACCGCCTTCGCTAATGAAAATAAAGAATGCGTTCGGCGTATATGTAAGCGGCGACTCGATGTCACCGAAGTTCGAACACGGCGATCTTGTATTCGTCCATCCCGGCCGCCCGCCCCAACCCGGAAACGATGTAATTGTTGAACTGTACGGTGAACATGGCGCGCCGGGCCCCTGCTATATCAAGCGGCTTGTGCGCCGCTCCCCGGACCGCATCATCCTCGCCCAGTTCAACCCGCCGCGGGACGACATCGCCGTCGATACCGACCGCATCAAGGCGGTATATCGAATCCTTACGACCGCCGAGATGCTGGGCGTATAGCCGCGTCGTTTCGTTTTTTACGCACTCTGCTTTCTTTTTTTATGTTTTTTGCGTATACTCCCCGCAGCAAGACTCGCACCGCCAGGGAGGACGCGCCATCGAACCGAACAAGCACCCCACCCCGATCGACCAGGCCTGCAACGCGCTGGCGGACGCGCGCCATGACTATGAGCGCGCCCGCCGCCGCCGTTTCGCCGCTGCCTACCGGCGCGACATCCGCGTTCTGCTGGCCTGGACGTTTCCCGCCAGTCGCGCGACCGTGACCATGGTCGAAATCCATCCGGAAAAACCTTGCGTCACCCGCGCGCTCTGCCGCCGCCTCTACCGCGACCTTCAGGACGCCCGCGCCTTGCCGCGCTTCCTCCGCCGCCGCCAGACGCGAATCGAAACGTTGCGTGACCTCTATGCCGGCGAATGCCGCCTCTACACCGACCAGCGGGCCCGCGCAAACGCTCAGGCCGCCATGAACGGCTTTATAAATTCGCTGGCTGCGGAGTAACCGGGCCATACCGCCGCGCCAGCAAAAACGCGGCCCCTGGAGGCCGCGTTAATACGTTGATTTAATTGGTCGGAGCGGCGGGATTCGAACCCACGACCCCTTGTCCCCCAGACAAGTGCGCTACCAGGCTGCGCTACGCTCCGACAGGGCCGCGCCCCCGGGGCGCGACGGCGCGCAATGTACTCCGGACCGGCCGCGCACGCAACGCCCGGCGACGGAAAAAATCAGCGCAGCATGTCGCGGATTTCCCGGAGTTCGCCGAGGAGTTCCCGAAGCTCTTCCCGGTCGCCCGTCCTGTCAGTCACGGGGCCGGCCACAGACGCCGGCGCGGCAGCGGTCACGGACTCGGCCTCGCCGCCCTCCAGAATTCCCTTGACCCCGGAAGCCTTCAGCAGCTTCTGGACGCCGCGGATCGAATAGCCTTCCTCATGCAGAAGTTCGCGAATGCGGCGGATCAGGGCAATATCGTCCGGTCGGTAGTAACGCCGGTTACCGGCCCTTTTTACGGGGCGGATCTGCGCAAAGCGGCTCTCCCAGAATCGCAGCACGTGCTGCGCGACGCCCAGCATGTCCGATACCTCGCCGATGGTGCGATAGGCTTCTGCCGACTTGCCGCTCCTGTCGCCTTCGGCTTCAGTCATTCTTGCAGGCCTGGCGCGCTCAGGCGCCTGAGTTGATCCTGTGCTTCAGCACATGGCTGGGTCGGAAGATCAGCACCGTCCGGGGCAGGATCGGCACTTCCTGGCCAGTCTTTGGGTTGCGGCCGATGCGCTGGCCCTTGCGGCGGACGGAGAAACTGCCAAAGGAAGAAATTTTCACCATTTCACCTTTCTGCAGCGCGCCGGTAATTTCCGCCAGGATCGATTCCACCATCTCGGCGGACTCATGACGGGACAACCCGACCTCCTGGTACACAGCTTCCCCGAGCTGCGCCCTGGTGACGGTTTTGCTTTCCATATCAATGCCCCCCAAATTTTTCTTTATACTATACGGTACTGTGCGATAGCAGTTCCGTCAATTGTCATGCTGGCGTCAGGGCGCCACCTTCGTGCGACTCACCAGCGCACCAGCGCCGAACCCCAGGTAAATCCGCCGCCCATAGCGGTCATGGCCACCAATTGCCCCTTGGCAAACCGCCCGTCGGCGCTCGCTTCGGCCAGCGCCAGCGGTATCGTGGCGGCAGAGGTATTGGCCTGGCGATCCACCGTAACGATAACCTTTTCCATCGGCAGCTCCAGCTTCCGGCCGGTGCTTTCGATAATGCGCAGGTTGGCCTGATGCGGCACCAGCCAATCCAGGTCACCGTGACTCAGCCCGTTGGCCTCCAGAGCCAGGTCCACCGATTCCGCCATGCGCACGACCGCATGGCGATAGACTTCCTTGCCCGCCATGCGCAGGTAGCCTGCGGTGCCGGTGCTGCCGGGCCCGCCGTCGACGAACAGGCTGTTATAATTCCGGCCGTCGGAAAACAGGTGCGTCGACAGGACCCCGCGCTCGCCATCCTCGGCCGCCTCCAGCACCACCGCGCCGGCGCCGTCGCCGAACAGCACGCAGGTCCCGCGGTCGTCCCAGTCCAGGATTCGGCTGAATACTTCGGCGCCGATCACCAGGGCGCGGTTTGCCTGTCCCAGCCGGATCATGTTGTCGGCCATCGCCAGCGCATAGATAAAGCCGGTGCAGACGGCCTGGATGTCGAAGGCGGCCCCGCCCGTCATGCCCAACGCCGCCTGTACCTTCGTCGCGGTGGCGGGGAAAGTATTGTCCGGGGTGGCGGTGGCCAGCACGATCACATCGATATCGCCGGCGTCGAAACCGGCGTTTTCCAGGGCGCTGCGCGATGCCGCGATGGCCAGGTCGGAGGTCATCTCGCCATCGGCCGCAATATGGCGCTGGCGGATGCCGGTGCGCTGCGAAATCCATTCGTCGGACGTGTCGATGCGACTTGCCAGCTCGTCATTGGTGACGATGCGCGCGGGCAGGTAAGCCCCGCACCCGGCAACCGTGGAACGCTTCATTCAGGACACCGGTTCGGGATCGTTGATGGGAGTCTCGGCGCGCAGGCTTTCGAAATCCTCGCGCATCTTGTCCATGAATCCGTTCGCGGCCATATCCACGGCCACCGCGATCGCATTGGAAAAGCCCAGCGCGTCGGTGCCGCCGTGGCTTTTGACCACGATACCGTTCAGGCCGCACATGATGGCGCCGTTATAGCGCCTGGGGTCGGTGCGTTCGCGCAGCAGGGACAGCGCCGGACGGGCCAGCAAATAGCCCATCCGCGCGCGCCAGCTGCTGCGGAACGACTCACGCAGATAGCGGCTGATCAGCTTGGCCGTGCCCTCCGCGAACTTCAGCCCGACATTGCCTGTGAAACCGTCGGTTACCGCCACATTGACGACCCCCTCGGCCACATCGTTGCCTTCGATGTAACCGACAAATTCGATCGGCAGCGTGGTCTCGCGAAGGATCGCCGCAGCCTCCTTCACCGCTTCGTTGCCCTTGATTTCCTCGATGCCGATATTGATCAGGCCGATGGTCGGCTTTTCGACCCCCAGCACCGTACGCGCAAAGACCTCGCCCATCACCGCGAACTGCACCAGATTGTCAGCGCTGCATTGCACATTGGCACCCAGGTCGAGGAGGCATGATCTGCCCTTTGCCGTCGGCACCGCCGAAATCATCGCCGGCCGGTCGATGCCGTTCAGCGTTCTGAGAACGAATTTCGACATCGCCATCAGGGCACCGGTATTGCCGGCGGACACTGCCGCCGCGGCATCGCCTTCCTTCACGGCGTCGATCGCCTTGCGCATGCTCGATTCACGTGCGTTGCGCAGCGCCGTCGAGGGCTTGTCGTCGCCCTTGACCACCTGATCGGTATGGCGGATTTCCACGCAGTCGGCGAGGCCGGCATGCTTGCGGACCAACGGCTCGAGCCGCGCCGAATCGCCGTATAACAGGAAACGGACATGCGGCAGCTGACGCCGCGCAAGCGCAGCGCCCCCGACTACACAGTCGGGAGCGGCATCGCCGCCCATGGCGTCAAGCGCTATGACGATTTGCTCCGTCATAGCGCGCCTCGCATGTCAGAACCCGTCAATCGTCAGACCGACTGCGGTTCAGCCACCTCACGGCCATCGTAATAGCCGCAAGCGCCGCATACATGATGCGGCCGTTTCAGCTCGCCACAGCTCGGACATTCGTTGTGGGCGTCGCTCCTGATCGCGTCATGGGAGCGGCGCATGTTTCGCCGGGAGGGCGTGGTTTTTCGTTTCGGGACGGCCATGGACCAAACCTTAAGTCGTTGTTGCCTATTTTGGCTAGGAAAAATCTGCCGGTTACATATACAAATTCATTTCCCACGGCAAGCTCGAACGGCTCGTTTAGTTTATTTTCCGCTCACCCGCTTCGGTAACGCCCGTAGCCGCGGGACACGACTTACTCCCGTTTTTTCAGCATTTCCGCCAATCCCTCGAAAGGCCGTCGGCGTTCCGGCACATCCGCCTCGTTACCCCTCAGCAATTCGGGCACAGCGTCCGGGGCCCGGGGATAAGGATCCAGCGAAAGGGACAGGAGCTGGGCCGCAAGCTCACCGATATCGATTTCGCCGTCGTCGAAGATTTCCGGCAGATCCTCGCCCTCTGCGTCTTCGCCGGGCTCAAATCCGGCAGGCGCAAACATCTCCTCGAAGTTCTCATCGATATGGGCAGATACGGGAGCCATGGTCACCACGCAATGCTGTACCGCATCGGCCGTCAGCCGTCCGCTCGCACGAATCAGCACACCTCCGGAAGCGCGTCGCAGGGTCACCTCCGCCGACAGGCTGTCCAGCTGCATGAGGCCCAGCCGTCCGGCCAGCGCCGTGCGCTCGGACTCGTCGGCGTCGATCTTGCGGTGGATTTCGGCACCGGGTTCGAGGTCTTCCACACTGACGGGCCGGCTGAATTCAGGCATGGGCTGTCGGATCATATCTCAGTTTCCTCCGGGCGGCGGCGCGAAGAAAATCTTCCCGGTAACGATCGCCGCCGCGTCCTGTTCGGCCAGGAATGCGGCGCTCGCCTGCATGTAGGCGGTTAATGCCGCAAGCGCACCCGCCGTCGGCTCGGTATCCTGGTAGGCATAGTGCCGCAGAGCCGCGCCCAGCGAGTCGCCGTCCCCCTTCAGGCCCTCACGGCAGGCCGCCGCCATGGCATAAAAGTACTGCGCCAATCCCTTCACCTTCTTGCCGACACTGAGGTCGCCTACGCCCATTTCGCGCAGATTCTGGTCCATATCCGTGAACATCAGGTTGAAAAGATCCTGCGAGAAGCTGCGGGCCTCCGCGGCACGGCCGAGCCGGTCCATCGCCAGAAATCCGTGCAGCGCCACCATGGCGAACCGCCCCGTCGCCGTATCGGGCACGCCGGCCGCGCCATAGAAAGCCGGGCTGCGGGCTTGTTCGACGATCGCGCCGTAGACGGCGCGCACGGCCTCGTCGTCGCCATCCTTGCGAAACAGGGTTTTCAGCGTGAATGCCATCGGCGCCTCGGTTGACATGCCAGCGGGTTACGTGCAATTTCCGACCGGAAGATGGGTCTCCGTAGCCGGCGAATCAACCGGCAAATGGCTCGGCCAACGCGGGCCGGGCGAATTCAAGGCCCCAAGGGGAAGGAAACACGGTATTACCGCCATGCGCATGACGCGAACCATTCTGCTGCTGGGCGCCGCCGGGCTGATCCTGTCCATCGTGGCGGGCTGCGATGCCCGGCAAAACACCAGAGGCAACCTGCCGACAAAGGACCAGGTGGCGCTGATCACGCCCGGCGTTCATGGCCGCGAAGATGTGCGCACCGTGCTCGGCGCGCCTTCCGTGATCAGCACCTTCGACGAAAACATCTGGTACTATATCGGGCGGCGCACCACGCAATATGCTTTCTTCAAGCGTGACGTGGTCGAGCAGCAGGTGCTGATCGTGCGTTTTTCGCCGGATGGGTCGGTGAACAGGATATCCCGGCTGGACAAGTCGGCCGGGCGAGAGATCGAACTGGTCGAACGCGAAACCCCGTCCGCCGGCCGTGAACTGGGCCTGCTGGAACAGCTCTTCGGCAATATCGGCCGCTTCGCCGGCGACGAGGGCGGCGAGTAAGCGTCCTCTGTTGCATCATACGCCGGCCAGCGGGTTGGCGACGGGAGCGGGCATCGAGAGATGATGCGGTACGATATCGAGAACTGCCTCTATAACAGGGAAGGCGGAAAGTTTGTCCTCCTGACCGGCGCGGGCCGCGAGCTCATCTTCGACTGCAGCGGGGCCCAGGCGACATGGGTTCTCCAGGCGCTGGGACGCGCAGTTAACCCCGCGGCGGCGCCGTCGAGCCGCGCACGACGAGGCGCACTTCCACCCGCGTGCGGTGGCGGACGGGCTTGTCTTCGATGCGGTTGATCAGATAGTCGGCGGCGAGTTCGCCCATTTCGCCGGACGGCACATGCATGGTGGTCAGCCCGGGCGGAATGTGGCTTGAGAGTTCGGTATCGTCGAAGCCGACCACCGATAAATCACCCGGCACCTCCAATTCCATGGCGCCGGCCTCGAATATGGCGCCGAAGGCCAGCAGGTCGTTGCCGCAGATCACCGCCGTCGGACGGCTGCCGGCATCGCCCGCCAGCACCGAACGCAGCCCGTCGCGCGCCTCGCTCACGCCGTAGGGAATTTCGATCAGGCGATGGTCTTCCAGTGTCAGCCCACGATGCCCCAGCGCCGCACGCACGCCATCGACCCGCGCCGCCGCCCTGTCGTTGCCCTTGGCGATGCCGGCGATCATGGCGAAGCGGCGGTGGCCGAGATCGAGCAGATAATTGGTCAGCCGCACGGCGGCTTCGAAATTGTCGAAACCGATGCAGGGATGTTCCGCGTCGCCCTCGTCGACCCAACTGTTCACATGCGGCACGCGGCGTGTCTTCATCAAGGCGTAGAGCGAGGGGTGGTGTTCGGTTCCCATCAGCATCAACCCCTCGATGCCGCGTTCCAGCAAGGTCGTGGCCTGGCGCAGCTCCTTGTCGATCCGGTAGTCCGAACTGGCCACCACCAGCGCATAGCCGCGCTCGTTCAGCCGCGACTCCAGTCCCTGCACGCCGGTTGCGAAGATTGGATTGTCCAGCGTCGGGACCACCGCGCCGATGGTGCGCGAACGGCGCGAGGCCAGCGCCCGGGCCGCCGCATCCGGCACGTATCCCAGCGTCGCGGCGGCGGCCTGGACCCGCTCGCGCATTTCCCGGCCGACCTTTTCGGGGCGGTTCAGCACCCGGCTGGCGGTCGCCGGCGACACGCCGGCAAGCGCCGCGACATCCGACAGCTTGACCTGCTTTTCGCCGGTCACTTGCGCGACACGAAATCGCTTTCTCATTGACTTCTGCTCCATCCGCATAACCTGCCCGCCTGCAGGTAGCGACGCAAGGATATTTTTATTATTGAATAACAATTATATAAATACAATATTCCCGATCCGTTCGTACGAACCGGCAAAAATACAATTGACAGACATCCCCCTTTCCCCGTTATATTTGCCACTAATGTGAAAGCGCTTTCACTTAAAATGGAAAGTGCGAACAGGCCCGGGGCCGGCAGAAGCCTCGTGGCGATGAACCGGGAGGCCCTCGACTTGACGACGCGGCCGGAACAGGACCAGACGAACGAAACCGGTGGCACCAGCCGCAAGGGGCGCGGTTTTCTGGTTGTCTTCTATATCCTGTTCACCCTCTTCACCCTCAATATTCTACTTGGCAAGGCCAGTGTCCAGCTTGGTTGGGACTTGCCGTTCCTGTTGGGCGATGTCCCCGAATTCCTGCTTCTTCTGGTGGCGGCAATGTTCTTGATGCTCGCCGCCCTGAGGCGGGAAAAGGGGCAGTCCGGCGATTAGTACCATTCGTGGAAAGCACAGGGAGGAAAAACACCATGACTGACCGTAAAGACGACGAAACCCGTCCACAGAAACGTATGGAAGGGCAGGACCGCCGCAATTTCCTGCGAACTGCGGCCACATTTGGCTTCACCACCGCCGTGGTGGCGGCCGGGGCCGGGGCGATGAGCAAGACAGCCGCGGCGCAGACCAAGGCAGAGGAACAGGAGCGCCAGAAGACCGCCAAATACACCATGACGATCGGCACGGCCTACAAGATCGGTACCACGCGGTCCTATCCAATCATGCAGCTAAACCTGAAGGAGAACATCCAGAACCTGACCAACG
>CAJHYK010000400.1_pt1 | contig 13132 bp, 13 predicted proteins | sample 9198691 | NCBI WGS metagenome assembly CAJHYK01 (sample SAMEA7708355, study PRJEB35096) | sediment metagenome | biome: marine neritic benthic zone biome [ENVO:01000025]; feature: sediment [ENVO:00002007]; material: shallow marine sediment [ENVO:03000034] sea grass bed [ENVO_01000059] ...
AATATCGGCGATTTCCGACTCCTCGTAGCCGAGCGTGCGCAAGGCCAGCGGCACTGTGCGATTGATGATCCGGAAATAGCCGCCGCCGGCCAGCTTCTTGAACTTGACCAGGGCGAAATCCGGTTCGATTCCGGTGGTGTCGCAATCCATGACCAGGCCGATGGTGCCGGTCGGCGCGATCACCGTGGACTGCGCGTTTCGGTAGCCATGGGCCTCGCCCATATTCAGCGCCCGGTCCCAGGCGGCGACTGCCGCGGCCGGCAGGTCTTGCTGCGGGCAGGCCTTGGCATCGAGCGGCACCGGCGGGACGGAAAGGCCTTTGTAGCCCGTGCGCTCGCCCTTCGCCGCGCGGCGATGGTTACGCATGACGCGCAGCATATGCTCCGCATTGGCCTCGTAACCGGGGAAGGCGCCCAGTTCCTCGGCCATTTCCGCCGATGTCGCATAGGCGGTGCCGGTCATCAGCGCGGTGATGGCGCCGCATAGCGCGCGGCCTTCGTCGCTGTCATATCCCAGGCCGCGGGCCATCAGCAGCGCGCCGATATTGGCGTAACCCAGCCCCAGCGTGCGGTAACGATAGCTCAGCTCGGCGATCTCGCGCGACGGGAACTGCGCCATCAGCACGGCGATTTCCAGCGTGACCGTCCACAGGCGAACCGCATGTTCGAACGTCTCGATGTCGAAGGAACCGTCTTCCTTGCGGAAGGTCATCAGGTTCAGCGAGGCCAGATTGCAGGCCGTGTCGTCCAGGAACATATACTCCGAGCAGGGGTTCGACGCGTTGATCCGCCCCGACTCCGGGCAGGTGTGCCACTCGTTGATCGTGCTGTCGAACTGCATGCCCGGATCGGCGCAGGCCCAGGCCGCGTAGGCGATATCGTCCCACAGGTCGCGCGCCTTGACGGTCTTGGCGACCGATCCGTCAATGCGGTTGACCAGGTTCCAGTCGCCGGCGGTCTGCACCGCCTTGATGAACTCGTTGGTCACGCGCACGGAATTGTTGGAGTTCTGGCCGGAAACCGTCAGGTAGGCTTCCGAATCCCAGTCGGTATTGAAGGTCGGGAAATCGATCGCGGTATAGCCCTGGCGGGCATATTCGATGACCTTCTGAATATAGGATTCCGGCACCGATCCCTTGCGCGCCCGGATCACCGCCGTCTTCAGGGCGCGGTTTTCACGCGGGTTGAAGCGGTCGTCCTCGGCCAGCGCCGCGGCGTCCTTGCCGTGGCAGGCCGCCATCACCTCGTTGAGATGCTCGCCGCAGAGCTTCGATCCCGCCACCAGGGCGGCGACCTTCTGCTCTTCGACGACTTTCCAGTTGATATATTCCGCGATGTCCGGATGGTCGATATCCACCGTCACCATCTTGGCGGCGCGGCGGGTCGTGCCGCCGGACTTGATGGCGCCGGCGGCGCGGTCGCCGATCTTCAGGAAGCTCATCAGGCCGGACGACCTGCCGCCGCCCGACAGGCTCTCGCCTTCGCCCCGAAGCCGCGAGAAATTGCTGCCGGTGCCGGAGCCGTATTTGAACAGGCGCGCCTCGCGCACCCACAGATCCATGATGCCGCCCTCATTGACCAGATCGTCGCCGACCGACTGAATGAAGCAGGCATGGGGCTGCGGCCGCTCGTAGGCGGAGGTCGAACGCATCACCTCGCCGGTCTCGTGATCGACATAGTGATGGCCCTGGCCCGGCCCGTCGATGCCGTAGGCCCAGTGCAGGCCGGTATTGAACCACTGCGGAGAATTCGGCGCGCCCATCTGGCTGGCCAGCATGTAGCGCATCTCATCGTGGTAGGCGTGCGCGTCGGCTTCCGAATCGAAATAGCCGCCCTTCCAGCCCCAGTAGGTCCAGGTGCCGGCCAGCCGGTCGAAGACCTGCCGGGAATCGGTCTCCGGGGTGCTGCGCTCGCCTTCCGACAGCCTGTCCAGGGCCTTGCGGTCGGCTTCCTTGCGCCACAGCCATTCCGGCACGTCCTTCTCGGCGACCGGTGTCAGCGCCGCCGGGATGCCGGCCTTGCGGAAATATTTCTGCGCCAGCACGTCGGCCGCCACCTGGCTCCATGCCGCGGGCACCTTGATGTCGTCCAGACGGAACACCAGCGATCCGTCCGGGTTGCGAATCTCGCTGACGGTATTGCGAAAGTCGATATTGGAATAGGGCGATTGTCCCTCAACGGTGAATCGGCGCTCGATACGCATGCCGCTTTACTCTCCCTTGCAAAGCACTCCGGCGGCAGAATCGCGCCGGCGTTCAGAACCTTTCAATCGACGGAAATTAACCCTCTACGAGCAAAAACCCCCGGTGAACTTCGAAATTACCCAACATTTGGGATTATTTTGACAGGATAATACAAAATGTTGCGGCTCTCAATATATATTGTGGGCCGATATAGAATTTTTACAAAATATTGTAATTCATGCCCGAAACGTAGCGTTCGGGTGAAGTTTCGCCAATCATCGGCAGGCTTTCCCTTGGCGTCCGCACGGCCACCGGGAATTTGCATGACGGCTACGGTGGCCGGAACGAAGCCGGTTCCATCGAACCGCTTTGCGCTCGACCGGCTGCCCGGAAAGAAAACCGCGGCGAGGATGGCGGCCATGTGCTCACGGTTGGCCCGTCGGGCGACAGATCGAGTCATCCTTCCGGATAGGGACGCGCGGCCGACTCGCTGCAATCCGGTAAAGCATTGCATGGTGGCCGTGGCCGGATAGTTGCGGCAGGTTTCGTATCTGCCTGCGAAATCAGTGCCCGTTCAGGAACTGCCGCAAAACCGCCTGCAGTTTGGCAATGCTAAACGGCTTCTTGAGCGTTTCGTGTATCATTACGCCTTTTGCCCTACCGAGCAGATTGGCGGCGTGTATATAGTGCTCGCTATAACCGCTCATCACAATAATGGCCGAAGCGACTTTTCTGTTGGAAATCCACTTCAGCAATTCGATTCCGTCCATGTCCGGCATGAAAATATCCAGTACGATGACGCGCGGTTCGGACTGTCTGCATGCAGAAATAAAATCCTTGGCATTCGAGAAAACCTGAGCGTCGAAACCGAGGTCCGTTCCAACTGATTCGACAATTTCGGCCACACCCGGATCGTCGTCCACAACCATTAGAACCGGCGGTCCTTTCATCGGCCTTCGCCATCAAGCGTGTGGCGAACAGCGCTCGCCAGCTCGGATTTATTATAGGGTTTCGGCAGCAGCCTGGACGCGAGAAGCGCCACGAAGGCTTCATCTCCATTCACATACCGCTCGCGGTTCCGCGTGAAACCGCTTGTCAGCAATATCTTTATTGACGGTCGGGCCCGCCGGGCCGCAAGCGCCAGTTCGTAACCATCCATGCCGCCCGGCATGATCACGTCACAGAACAGAAGGTCGATGTCGGCCTGCGCATCGATGAGCGCCAGGGCCTCCTGACCATTATTCGCCTGAAATGTCTTATATCCAAGTGCCTCGAGATTCGAGACCGCGACATCGACGAGGGCCGCCTCATCGTCCACGACCAAGATCGTTTCGGAACCTCGCGGAATTTCCGCGCGACCAGCGGCGCTTTGAGCCGCTGCGCTCTCGGCGGGAACCACTCTTGGCAAATAGAGGTGAACCGTCGTACCGATGCCCTGCTCCGAATAGATTTTGACATGGCCACCGGATCGCTGAGCAAAGCCGTAGACCATGCTCAAACCAAGCCCTGTTCCGCTACCTGTCTCCTTTGTCGAAAAGAACGGCTCGAATGCCTTTTCCTGGACATCGTCAGTCATGCCGGTTCCAGTGTCGCTGAACGACACCAACACGAACTCGCCGGCCTGGGATCCGGGATTCAGCATGACGTAATCGTCACCAAGGACCTTATTCGCGGTTTCAATCATCAACAGTCCGCCGTTGGGCATGGCGTCGCGGGCGTTCAACACCAGATTCAATACCGCGTTCTCGAACTCGTTGTGGTCGACCTCAACCGGCCAGACAGTGTTTTCGAGTTCCATTTTGACATCCACCGACGCGGTCAGGGATTTCATGATCAGCGAAGTCAACTCCTGCAGCGGTTCATTGACATTTACAATGTCGGTGTCTTCCGAACTGCTTCTGGAAAAGCTCAAAAGCTTTCTGGATAGCGCCGACCCGCGAAGGACGTAATCGTGGGCGATCTTGATACGCTTTTCCACCTCATCCTCATTCGCTATTGAGCTCTCTGCGAGTTCCAGGTTCCCCTGAATCACACCGAGAATGTTATTGAAGTCGTGCGCGATGCCCCCGCTGAGTTGGCCAATGGCTTCCATTTTCTGGGCCTGCCTGAGCGTTCTTTCAGTCACCGAACGCTCCTGGAAAACGATGGCGCAAAAAAGCGTCGGGATGTAGGTCGCCATCAGAAACATTTGCAGAAACTGGATCTTCTCAACGGCGTCATTGGAAAAAACGCCGACCGTGTCATGGCCGGTCAAGGCAAGCACTACCGTGACGGCGGCGACCAGTGTCCCGATAACGCTGACGCCAAAGACACCAAACCGCAGGGCGGCCCACAGCAATATCGGGACAACCAGGAACAGAAGACCGGCGAATTCCGTATAATAAATCAAGACGCCGACACCGAGCACCGCCAGCAAAATCCCGGATGTTTCAGGAAGACGCTTGCCGGCAAGACTCGATTGGACGTTCTGGATCGAAAATACGATGAGCAGCGGCGCAACCAGCGAAACGCTGACGGCTGTCGAGGCCCACCATTTGAACCACTCGTTCAGTAGGGGCGCACCGAAAGCGACGGAAATGGTGCCAGCGCCCAAAACTCCCCCGACTGCAGGCGTGGCCACGCAGGCCAGCACTATGAACAGCGATGCGCCGCGCACTGAATTGAATAATTCGGTGCGGCCGGCAAACCGGCGAAGAAGAACGGCTGCAAGTACTGCGTCAACAAATACATCGGTAAAAGTTAACAGCAACATGACAACCAAAGGAAGATTGGTCGCCAAAGTATAATTCGCCAGGATGCCTGCACCCCAGCACAGGGCGATGGCAAGCGGCCACTTCGATAGATCGTTCAGATAGAGATATGCCAGGAGGATGGCGGTCGCCGGCCAAACCAAAGCAATGTTGTTGGTCTCCGACAGCAAAAGCAATCCCAGAAGGGCTGCGCAGTAATAAGCTGCCGCCAACAGCGGAGGCATGAGGTAGGCGAGCATATCTCAGACAACTCCCCAACTGGTCCCTTGTATTTAACAGAACAAACGGAATCCGGCAAACCTGTGCTGCTCTCCTGATCGGACGATCCGGGCAAGGCAGGTGGCGCGCGAATCATTACGGTCGGCCATGGCCGCTACCCTTCCTCGCCCCGTTCCAGAACTGCATTCCTGCGAGGGCCTCGCCGGGCTGGACGGACGGGCCGCGCAGTGGCATAGTCCGGCGCGAATTCGACAGGTCCCTGCTTACGGAGTCTCCGGGCCATGGCCAATCTCTGGACACATATCCATACCAGCTTGTTCGGGCGGTTCGTCGCCGCCGACAATTTCGGCAACCGTTACTACCAGTCGCGCCGGGCACCGGGCGGGCGGCGGCGTCGCCGCTGGGTACTCTACAAGGGTGAGGCGGAAGCCAGCAAGGCGCCGCCGGAATGGCATGCCTGGCTGCATTACACGATCGACGAACCGCCGCTGGACGGCGGCGTGCCGCACAAGGATTGGCAGAAGCCGCATCAGCCGAATCGTACCGGCACCGATGAGGCCTATCGGCCGCCCGGCGACCTGCTGGCAGGCGGCCGCCGTGACAAGGCGACGGGCGATTACGAGCCATGGCAGCCGAACTGACGGCTACCGGCCCCGCAGCCGTGCCGACACGTCGCCGGCGCATGGCCGAAGAAACCCGCCATATCCTGGTCGGTGCGGCGGTATTCCTCGGTCTGGCGGCGCTGTTCGCGCTTTCGGCCCGCAGTGACGGCGGCACTCTGGGCAGCTACCGCGTGTTGCCCATTTCACCACCGCCGAGGGCGTCTTCCTCGACTCGCCGGTGAGGCTCGCCGGGGTGGAGATCGGTCGGGTATCCGGCATGGAGTTCGATTCGCGGCGCCAGACGGCGATCGTCACCATGGAGATCTTGCCGGAGGTCGAACTGCCCCTGGACAGCATCGCGATCGTCACCAGCGAGGGCATGATCGGCGGCCGCTTCATCCGCATCGAGCCGGGCGGCGAACTGGAGATGCTGAAAGACGGAGAGCGGATGGATTATACGCAGGGTTCCATCATGTTCGAGGATCTGCTGGCCAAGATCATCCTCACCGTCGAACGGAATCGGCTGGCCCGCCGCGAAACGAAAGAAAACGCAGACAAGGAAGGAGCCGGCCAATGAGGCGCAATGTCATCGAAACCGTTCTCGGCGCGGTGGTCCTGATCGTTGCCGGCGTGTTTCTGGCTTTCGCGTACAACAGCTCGGATCTGCGGCCGGTCGCCGGCTATAAGATCAGCGCGCGCTTCAATGCGGTCGATGGGCTGACTGTGGGCAGCGATGTGCGCGTCGGCGGCGTCAAGATCGGCAGCGTGGTGGAACAAAGCATCGACCTGGAAAGCTACCAGGCCGTCGTGGCGATGAGCATCCGCCCCGATATCAGCCTGCCGGACGACAGCGTGGCCACGGTGTCCTCGGAAGGCCTGCTGGGCGGCAAATATATCCGCATCGATCCGGGCGCCAGCAAAACGCATCTGGCCAACGGGTCGGAACTTGCCGAAACACGGGATATCGTGTCGCTGGAAGAGATGCTCGGCAAGGTAATCTTCCTGGTCACCGACGAACTGGAAAACGGCGGGTAAAGGGTTTTCGGCCAACGCCGCAAACCGGCCATATTCACGATTTATTCATGCACCCCTGTCACATAGTCACAGCAGGCCCTGGAATCGCTGAGGATCATAAGGTTGCGTGAAAGAATCAGATTGTCTGCGGCGGCGCTGGCGGCAACGGTCCTGTTGCCGGCCGGCATGGCGATGGGCGAACCCGGCCAGACGGTCGAACTGCAGGGCCTGGACAAGGTCACCGGACGGACCAGCACCTTCCAGGCCGCTACCGGCGAGACCGTGAAGTTCGGCACACTGGTCATCACCGTGCAGGCCTGCGACCGCACGCCGCCGACCGAGCCGCCCGAATCGGCGGTTTTCCTGGATATATACGAGGCCAGAGAGGGCGAGACCCCGACCGACCTATTCCATGGCTGGATGTTCGCCTCTTCGCCGGCGCTGAACGCGCTGGAACACCCGGTCTACGACGTCTGGGCGCTGGAATGCCTGTTGGGCGACAAGACCATCATCAATGCCCCGAATTTCCCTGTACCGAAGCACCGGCCCAATAGATCCTGACCTGGGCTTTTACCGTCTTTTAATGCGGTTCGTGGTTTTCTGAGCTTTCCCTGTTGGTCCCTTTCGAAGACGATAAGGAGGGCATTGGGCATGCCAGCGAACCGTTATCCGCAATACTTCCTTCTCGCCCTGTGTCTGGCCGTGGCCGCTCCGCTGTCCGCCGCGCAGGCGGCCGGCGGCGAGTTCCGGTACGCCGGCGGCGAGCTTAGCTGCATAACCGGCAGCGGCGCGGCAGGGCAGGAACCGCCCTATCTCGAATGCCTGCGCATCGGTCCGGTCCGGATCGGCGAGACCCTGCGCACCGTTTCCATGAAGTTCGGCAAGGCGCGCCAGACCGTCAACCGCGGCCCAGTGACGGAGCGGGTCTACGCGATCAGCCTCAACGTGCCGGCCGGCCGGCCCGTGCCATACTGGGTCATCGGCTTCGAAGGCCAGCGGGTGATCTCGATCCAGATCACCGGCGATATGCGCGTCGAACAGTATGCCTTTTCGTCGATCCGCATCGGCGATCCTGAATCGAAAGTCCTGAAACTGTTCGGCCCCGCCGGCTTCAACCAGCCGGTGCCGCAGATCGGCGGCGTGATGTGGGGCTACAGCCCCTATCCGGTCACCTTCGAGATCAAGAACGGGCGGGTCTATTCGATGCGGGTATCCGAGGCGGTCGGAAAATAATCACGCGTCGGGCCGGGGCGGAGACGGGGACCTGCCATCACCTTCGTCCGCCTGCTCGCCGTCGCCGCCGGCCGGTTCTTCGGCATCCGGTTCCGCGACCTCGTCCTCGGCGGGCGGCGCGGGCGGTTCGCGATCCCGTCGCTTTTCGTCTTCGGCGAAATCCTCGTCCTCGTCCCCATATTCCGGTGCCTCGTCCCGGTACTCCGGTTCCTGCGCCATCACCCTGTTGAAATGCGTGAACGGGAAGGGGGCGTGGTCGCTGTTCCACGTCATGAACAGGATGGTCTTTTCGACATAGCGCGCCAGCCAGCGCCCGGCGGGCAGCATGATCTCGCTGGGACGGTTGCGCACCAGGCAGAAGCAGAACTGATAGAAGACAGCCACGAACAGCGCGAAGCGCGCGATGGCCAGGAACAACAGCAGCACAAGGATCTTGAGGCCGCGGAACCAGGTATCACGGTTCCTGATGCCTTCGTTCAAATCCTCCACCCAGTCGCGTCTTTCGAATTCATCGCTCATCGCCTTGCCCCATCCGTGATGTTTGCCGCATCATAGCGGACCGGGCGGGTCGTGCGCAGCGATTTTCGTCGGTGATTTTGCCGATGCTCCGTCAGCTCGCCAATTGCCAGGCGACGCCGGCTGCCAGCGAGCCGCCGAGGCCCATCAGCAGATACCAGGCGAAGACCGGCTTGCGGGCGATGGCGAAGACGGCCATCGAGGCGGGCAGGCTGGTGACAGCGCCGGCGACCATGAAGGCCATCGCCGCGCCCTGCGCCATGCCCATGTCGAGCAGCGCCGCCACCGTGGGGATCGCCGCATAGCCGTTGAGATAGGCCGGCACGCCGACCAGCACGGCCGCCGGAATGGCCCACCAGGCCTCGCCGCCCAGCCATGTCGCGACCGTCTCGCCGGGAATCCAGGCGATCATCAGGCTCTCGATCAGGAAGGCCAGGGTCAGCCATTTGGTCAGGAAGAAACCGACCGAGCGGGCCTCGTCGCGGAATTGCGCGCGCCGCTCGGGCCGGCGCCAGAAGCGCCAGACGATGGGCTCGGGCGCGGCGGGGGCGCTCTTTGTACTGCAGCAGGATCCGCACCCGCCGACGCCGGCCAGCAGCGGCGATGCGAAGGCCGCGCGTCCCGACAGCGACCAGGTGGCAAATCCCGCCAGCAGCCCCATGCCGATCGCGGCCAGGGTCTTGGCGATGGCGAAGGGGGTGCCCAGCACGGCCGCGGTCAGGATGAACATTTCCGGGTCCATGATCGGCGAGGCGATCCAGAAGGCCATCACCGGGGCCAGCGGCACGCCGGCCGCCAGCAGCGCCGCCACGATCGGCACCACGCCGCAGGAACAGAAAGGCGACAGTGCCCCGAAGGCCGCTGCCAGGGTAATCGCCGTCGCCTGCCGTCCCTGCAGCATGACGGCCACCTGACGGTCGGCGCCGGTCGCCTTGGCCCCGGCCCCGACGACGATCGAGGCGGCCAGGAAGGGCGCGATCCAGAGCAGCGATTCAAGGGTGAAAAGCAGGCTTTCGCGGAACTGTGCAATGCTCAGTAGCATCAGCAGCAGCAGGATGGCGGCAGTCGCCAGGACCACACGGTCCATCCGGCGCAATCCATTCGCGACCCGGTTCGCCAGCGGCGCCGGTGCGGCTGTCCGATCTATCCTGCCTTCAGCCATCGCTCAATGCTTCCTCCTTCGCCCCGGGCACGCCGCTGCAGCATTCGGCGGTCAACGCACCCATGATATCCTCCATCCGCGCGTAGTCGGCGGTGCAACGCAGCACCCGGCCCTCGCGTGTCTGTTGCACCAGGCCGGCCGATACCAGTTGCGCAATATGGTGCGTCAGTGTCGAGGCGGGGACGCCGAGATGGCGCTGGATGTCGCCCACGGCCAACCCGTCATGCCCCGCGCGCACCAGCAGCCGGAAGATCGCCAGTCGATTCGGATGGCCCAGTTTTTCAAGGCATAGCGCCAGTTCGTCGATATCCATGCCCGGGATGCTAACACAGTAAAAACGATATTACTAGTATTATCGAAATAACGAAATTGAACTCGCCCGATCCGTTGGTTCTCCGGCTCAGTCCGCCTTGAGGATGTTCTCGATCTCGTCGGACGCGGGCGTACGGGAAAAGTCGGCGGTCAGCTTCAGCGCCTCGGCCAGGCGCTGGCGGTATTCGCTGCGCGGGATTTCGGTGGCGCCGAAGCGGCGCAGATGGCGGGTGATGAACTGGCTGTCGAGCAGCGTGAAGCCGCCGGCCTTCAGCCGCGCCACCAGATGCACCAACGCCACCTTGCTGGCGTCGGTCTCGCGGCTGAACATGCTCTCGCCGAAGAAGGCGCCGCCCATCGATACGCCGTAAAGCCCGCCGGCCAGCTCGCCGTCGCGCCAGCATTCCACGCTGTGCGCGTAGCCGAGATGGAAAAGCGAACTGTAGAGCATGATGATGCGATCGTTGATCCAGGTCCGCGGCCGCGCCTCGGTGGATTCGGCGCAGGCCACGATGGTGGCCTCGAAATCCGTATCGACGGTGACGCGAAACCGGCCGCTGCGTATCGTGCGGCGCAGGCGCCTGGGCACATGGAAGCCGTCCAGCGGAATAATCCCGCGCATGCGCGGGTCCACCCAGAACAGGTCCGGATCGTCCCGGTCTTCCGCCATGGGGAACACGCCGATGGCGTATGCCCTGAGCAGCATGTCCGGGGTCAGTTCCGGCATTTCCATGCGGCGACACCCCGATCGTTCGGCCGCCGGCCGGTCGTGGCCGACGGTTCAGCCGACTATGATACAGGAGCAGACCGGCCCGTGCCAGCCCGGGTTTACCACCAGGATGACGCCGTCATGCTGGCGGGACATCCTGGCCGGATCACTCTTCCTCTTCCCCCATCCACTTTTCGAGCCAGTGGATGTCGTAGTCGCCGTTCAGGAAGTCGGGCTCCGAGATCAGCTTCTGATGCAGCGGGATCGTGGTGTTGACGCCGCCCACTACGAATTCCTCCAGCGCGCGCCGCAGCCGCATCAGGCATTCATTGCGGGTCGAGCCGTGGACGATCAGCTTGGCGATCAGGCTGTCGTAATAGGGCGGCACGGCATAGCCGGAATAGATCGCCGAATCGACCCGCACGCCCAGGCCGCCGGGCGCATGGTAGTCGGTGATGCGGCCGGGCGAGGGAATGAAGGTTTTCGGATGTTCTGCATTGATGCGGCATTCGATGGCATGGCCGCGCATGCGGATGGCCTCCTGGCCGTAGCCCAGCGGCGCCCCTGTCGCGACCCGCAACTGTTCACGTACCAGATCCATATTGCACACCATCTCGGAGATCGGGTGCTCGACCTGCAGGCGCGTATTCATCTCGATGAAATAGAATTCGCCGTTCTCGTACAGGAACTCGATGGTGCCCGCGCTGCGGTATTTGATCTTCGACAGGGCGTCGGTGACGGTTTTGCCGATCTTTGCGCGCGCCTCGGCGTTCAGGGCCGGCGAAGGCGCTTCCTCCAGCACTTTCTGGTGCCGGCGCTGCAGCGAGCAGTCGCGCTCGCCCAGATGCACCACATTGCCGTGGCCGTCGCCCAGTACCTGCACCTCGATATGGCGCGGCTGGCCCAGATATTTCTCGATATAGACCTCGTCATTGCCGAAGGCGGCCTTGGCCTCGCTGCGGCAGAGCGACAGCTTGCCTGCCATCTCGTCGGCCGAATGGGCCACCTGCATGCCCTTGCCGCCGCCGCCGGCGGTCGCCTTGATGATCACCGGATAGCCGATATTGCCGGCCAGATCGATCGCCTCGACATCGTTGTCGACGGCGCCGTCGGAGCCCGGAACGCAGGGAATGCCCAGCTTCATGGCCTCGTTGCGGGCGGTGATCTTGTCACCCATCATGCTGATATGCTCGGGCGTCGGACCGATGAAGACGAAGCCGTGCTCTTCGACCATCTCTGCAAACTTGGCGTTTTCCGACAGGAAGCCGATACCGGGATGGATCGCATCGACGCCGGTGATGGTGGCGGCCGAAAGGATCGCCGTGATGTTCAGGTAGCTCTTGCTGGACGGGGGTGGCCCGATGCAGACGGATTCGTCGGCCAGCCGCACATGCATCGCGTCCTGGTCCGCGGTCGAATGGACGGCCACGGTGCGGATGCCCATTTCCTTGCAGGCGCGGTGAATGCGCAACGCGATCTCGCCGCGGTTGGCGATAAGGATTTTTTCGAACAAGGCAGCCCCCGCCTATTCGATGATGATCAGAGGGTCGCCGAATTCCACCGGCTGGGCGTCCGACACGATGATGGCCTTGACGGTGCCGCCGCGCTGCGCCGGAATCGGGTTCATCACCTTCATGGCCTCGATGATCATCAGGGTATCGCCTTCCTTCACCTGATCGCCGGGGGAAACGAAATGGTCGGCGCCCGGCGAGGGGGAAAGATAAACGGTGCCGACCATGGGCGAGGTGAGGGTTCCCGGATGTTCCGCCGCGCTTTCGGGCGACGGCGCGGGCGCTGCCGCTGCTGCCGGCGCGGGCGCCGCGGCCGCCGGAGCCGGCGCAGCCTGCGCCATCGCCGGGGCCGCCGCGGCCATGACGTGGGTCTGCTTGGAAAGCCTGAGCGTGCTGCCGCCCTGCGTCAGCTCCACCTCGGTTAGGCCGGTGTCAGACATGATCTGCGCGATTTCGCCGATCAGCTTGCTGTTGAATTCGGCAGTCTTCTTTGTTGGCATGATTGTCCTGCTGATTAGTCCAAGATTTCGGCCATGGCGTCGAGCGCCAGACTATAGCCCTTCGCGCCGAAGCCGCAAATAACACCCTTCGCCAGGGGCGAAAGCCATGAATGATGGCGGAATTCCTCCCGCGCAAATACGTTGGATAGATGCAATTCGATGAAGGGCACTTCCACGGCGGCCAACGCGTCGGGAATGGCGATGGAGGTATGGGTATAGGCGCCGGCGTTCAAGACGATCCCGCCCTGCGTGCCGCGCGCCTCCTGAATCCAGGTCACCAGCTCGCCCTCGTGGTTCGATTGGCGGCAGGTCACGGCAAGGCCCAGCGCCTCGCCATGGCTGGCGCAGGCGGCCTCGATATCGGCCAGCGTTGCGCTGCCGTAGAGCGCCGGCTCCCGCGTCCCCAACATGTTCAGATTGGG
>CAJHYK010000375.1_pt1 | contig 12778 bp, 12 predicted proteins | sample 9198691 | NCBI WGS metagenome assembly CAJHYK01 (sample SAMEA7708355, study PRJEB35096) | sediment metagenome | biome: marine neritic benthic zone biome [ENVO:01000025]; feature: sediment [ENVO:00002007]; material: shallow marine sediment [ENVO:03000034] sea grass bed [ENVO_01000059] ...
ACCTCTTCGAGGATTCTCCGGGCCCGATCGCGATAGGTCTGCTTGGCCTGCGGGGATTCCAGACAGTTGGCCGCGTAGGCATTTAGCGCCTGGCTATAGCGAATGCCGGCCTTGATCCTGTCTGCATCATTCGCGGCGTCGAGCCACGCCCGTCGCGCCGCCAGGACCTCATCGACGATGTCATCGCAGCCTCCGTCGATCGCCGACTGCAATTCCGACAGCCACTCACCGAAGACTTCGCCCCACCATTCCTGGTAAGTCTGGCCGGATTCACCGACTTCGCGCGTCCAGATACACTCTCCGATCTTGTAACCCGCGTAAGCCGCCAGAAGCATCAGCACGATGATGATCAGCGCTTCCACCAGGACCGCGCCGGCGGTCGCCCCGCCGCCGGCGACGGCACCCCCGGCGCCGCTCTCTCCGGCGATGCCGAGCGCGGTGGCAAGACGCTGAATGAACGGTGCCAGCCGCTGAATATTGACCCCGAGCGCGCGCAAGCGACCAAGCAGCTGCGTCAGCAACTGGCGAAAGGCGCGGAAATTGGCGTTGGTGGGACTGCCGATGAATGCCTGCCAGGCGGCGCGCAGCCGTGCGAGCAGGGCAAGCAGCTCTGTGCGGGCGGCGCCGGACGAAACCGAGTTGATAATGTCCTCGAGCAAACCGAGGAGGGTGCGAATTGCCGCCGCAACCGCCCGGGGGTCATAGGGTCCGACGATGGACGGTACCACCGAGGCGTAAATCGGCGGGACGGCGCGGCTGCTCGTCGCCATGAAATTGCCCGGGCCGACCAGCCCGCGCACCGGCCCGGCCGGGTTGAGGAAGCTGTTGCCGGCAAGCTCTTTTTCCGGGCATGGATTGCACTCGGCAGCCCTGTCCAGGAAACTGCCGAATACGGCCGGGACGGACTTCTCGCCCAGATCGGCGCTTTCGGCCAGCCTCCATAGATCCATGTGATATGTTTGTGCCTGCGTCAAGAGTTGAGGAAGCGCTTCGCTCTTGCGATGCGCCCTGACAGCGAGCTTTAACGTGGCAACCTGCTGATACGCCACCTGGGTCAGCCAGATCATGCCCGACAGCATGATCTGCTCCTGGTCGCCCGTAATGGACTTCTCCAGCCCTTCGAACCCGCCACCTTTCCGGCGGGAAGCGGGTGTTTTCGCCGTTCCGGAAGTCCGCGTTTTCCTGGCTTTGGCCATGGTATCCTCCAATGGGTCTGTATTCCGACTTAAGGCTCATCGCTGTCCCAGGGCCGGACTGGCCGCCGACCCGCGGGGGCAACCGGGACTCCCAATATCATTGGATCGATCCACATATGATGCGGAACACCGGTTTTTCGGCGCCGTGCGACCGCGCCGCTGAAACGGCGAACACCCTGCGGGAATCCCTCTTTCCCAAACAATTGCGCCTCGTGGCGCCTGCCATCGAAGGGCACTGTACGTGTGGCGATAAAAAGCCTCTGTGAGGAATCCCACATGCCGGTCGACCGGGCAGGGATGCGGGTGCGCAGCCTTGTTTCGGCATACCTTCCCGTTAACCTTTTTCTAACCCGAACTCGCTCTTTATGCTTATCGCGCATACCCCGCGCCTGCATCTTTCATGGGCCGGTTCTGCCTGGGATCTGTACCAAACCCGCCGCAGGCGCCCGTCTCCGCGAGGCGGGCGCCGACTCGGGCGCGGCAACATACCTGTTTATGATCTTTTTCCGGCCGCAGCCGGGGCTGGACAATTTCCCGTAAATCGCCGACTCTCCCGGCCCAGCGGGCACAACAACGGCCGAGGGGCCTTCTTGATCGACTTTCGTCCCATCCTCTTCATCGTCGGCATCCTGCTCTCCACGCTGGCGCTGGCGATGACCGTGCCGGCGATGGCGGATCTGGTGGTGGCCAATCCGGACTGGCGGGTGTTCGCTTCGGCCGCAGCACTGACGCTGTTCATCGGCGCGGCGCTGGTCCTGTCGACCCGTTCGGCGACGCGGCGCATCAATCTGCGCCAGGCCTTCGTGCTGACCGCGCTGTGCTGGCTGGTCATCCCCACCTTCGGGGCGCTGCCCTTCGCCTTCTCGGCGCTCGACATGAACTATCCCGATGCCTTCTTCGAGGCGATGTCGGGGGTTACCACGACGGGTTCGACGGTCATTGTCGGGCTCGACCTGGCGCCGCCGGGGATATTGCTGTGGCGGGCGCTGCTGCAATGGTTGGGCGGCATCGGCATCATCGCCATGGCGATCACCGTGCTGCCGCTGCTGCAGGTCGGCGGCATGCAGTTGTTCCGCATGGAAAGCAGCGACAAGTCGGAAAAGGCGATGCCCCGCACTGCCCAGCTCGCGGGCTGGACCGGGGTGATCTATCTCGGCCTCACCATGCTCTGCGCCTTCCTCTACTGGGCCGCGGGGATGAGCGGCTTCGACGCCGTCGCCCACGCCATGACGACCATCGCCACCGGCGGCTATTCCACCCACGACACCTCGGTCGGCTTCTTCGGCAGCGCCTGGATCGATGCCATCGCGGTGATCTTCATGCTGGTCGGTAGCCTGCCCTTCGTCCTGTACCTGCGCGCCCTGCGCGGCAACCCGGGCAGCCTGTGGCGCGACGAGCAGGTGCGGCTGTTCCTGGCCATCGTCGCCGTCGCGGTCGCGGTGATGACGCTCTATCTGCATCTCAAGAACGGGGTGGAGGCCTTCACCGCGATCCGGCTCGCCGCCTTCAACGTTATCTCGGTGATCACCGGCACCGGCTACGCCACCGCCGATTTCGGGCTGTGGGGCGGCTTCGCCGTGGCGTCGCTGTTCTGCATGATGTTCATCGGCGGCTGCGCCGGGTCGACCACCTGCGGGCTGAAGGTCTTCCGCTTCCAGGTGCTCTATGCCGCGGCCAACATCCAGCTCCGCCGCCTGCTGCAGCCCAATGGGGTGTTCATCCCCTACTACAACCGCAAACCGATCAGCGAGCAGGTGCTGGCCTCGGTGATGGCGTTTTTCTTCCTGTTCATCCTGTGCTGGGCGGCGCTGGCCATCGGGCTGGGCTTCACCGGACTGGACTTCCTGACCGCGACTTCCGGCGCGGCCTCGGCGATCGCCAATGTCGGGCCGGGGCTGGGCGACATGATCGGCCCGGCGGGCAATTTCGCCGAGGTGCCGGTCGCCGCGAAATGGATGCTGTCCTTCGGCATGCTGCTGGGCCGGCTGGAGCTGTTCACCATCCTGGTGCTGGTGATGCCCAGCTTCTGGCGGGCGTGAACAAGCCGTCGACTATCATCCGATCATGCTCCCGGATCGCCGACAGGCGGATTGCCGACCCCGGCCCGCCTGCCTCCTGGGCTTCGGCAATTTCTTGATCTGGCTCAAGGAACGGCCCATAAAGGGGTTGCTAATTTCGCCCTGTCGCCGCGGAGTTCCGCGGCGGCCTGCGAACGAGGGAGGAAACAGGGAGAATCACGTTCCAATGACATACAAATCATTGCTGTTGCTGATCGCGCTGGTCTTCGGCGCGGCGACTTTGGCTACGCCGTCTCTGGCCGCCGACGAAGGTCCCGTCTCCGGCCAGGTGCCGGGCGAATCGCTGGGCAATACCAGCGACGCCGATTTCTGGCGCGCCGTGCGCCAGGGCCAGCCGGCCACCGTCAGCATCCCGGACAGGGAAGCCGCGGTGCTGATCCAGTCCGAGGGCGAAAACTGGCGCAATATCCGCAACGGCCCGATATCCACCATCGGCGGCTGGCTGCTGGTCGGCGTCATTATTCTTATCGCCCTCTATTTTGCCATCCGCGGCCGTATCAGGATTGAAGGCGGCCGGTCCGGCAAGCAGATTCAGCGTTTCACTCAGATGCAGCGGGTCGGGCACTGGTTCGTCGCCACGATGTTCATCCTGCTGGGGTTGAGCGGGCTGGTTCTGCTTTACGGCCGCTACGGCCTGCCCTACCTGATCGGCAAGGACGGCTTCGCAATGCTGGCCAGCGCATCGTTGCAGGCACACAACCTCTTCGGCCCGTTGTTCATCGCGTCCCTCGTGGTGCTGTTCTTTACCTTTCTGCGCGGCAACATATTCTCGAGGGAAGACATCGGCTGGATCGCCAAAGCGGGCGGTTTCTTCGGCGGCCACGCCAGGTCGAAGTTCTATAATTTCGGCGAAAAGAACTGGTTCTGGATGTCGATGAGCCTTGGCGGCTTGCTGGGAGTCACCGGCCTCATCCTGGAATTCCCCATATTACTGGAAGATCGTTACGCCCAGCAACTCGCCCATATAGGCCACGCCATCTCGGCGCTTATCTTCATGGCCGTCGGGCTGGGTCATATCTATCTCGGCGTCTTTGGCGTGGAGGGCGCGGTGGAAGGCATGACCACCGGCACGGTGGACGCCAACTGGGCGAAGCACCATCACGACCTTTGGTACGAGGAAGTGATTGCGGAAGAGGCCGCCAAGACGGGCGGCGAGTAGCTCCGAGCAAAAAAAGAGGGATGAGGTCATGAGTTTTCTCGAATTCACCGAAGGCCCGCTCTGGTATGTCGCCCTCGTGGTGTTCACCGTCGGGGTGGCCTGGAACATCATCGCCATCCTGGCGATGCGGGTGCGCGGCGACAGCGCCGTACCGCGCAAATCGCCGGTCGGCGGCGGCATCAAGGCGGTCTTCCTGCATATGGCCCCGCATGGCGGATTCTTCAGCCGCACGGCCTATCATGTGATCGTCGGCTACCTGTTCCACATCGGCCTGTTCGCATTGCTGCTGTTCGGCGCGCCGCATGTCGCGTTCATCAAGGAGTGGACGGGGCTGAGCTGGACGCCCCTGCCGCGCTGGGGCTTCATCATTGCCGCCGAAGTGGCGTTCGGCGGGTTGATCCTGATGTGGATCCGGCGCTGGACCGATCCGATCACCCGGATGATCTCGGACCGGGACGACCATATCGGCACCGGGCTGACCATGCTGGCCATGCTGACCGGCTGTTTCGCGCTGGCCGAGGCCAGCGACGCGTTGCGCGCCATCCATATGCTCAGCGTCGAGCTTCTGATGCTCTACTTCCCGTTCAGCCGCCTGATGCATGCCTTCACCTTCATTTTCAGCCGCTATTATATGGGCGCGGCCTACGGCAAGCGGGGGTACGTGCCATGAGCGATGTCGCAACAAAGGTGATCGACCATTTCGTGGACCAGGTGGGGGCGCAGGCGGCGGCCTGGCTGCAATCCTGCATCCATTGCGGCGAATGCGCCGAAGCCTGTCACTTCTATGAAGTAACGAAGGATCCGCGCTACACGCCAACCTGGAAGCTGGAACCCTTCGCCCGGGCCTACCGGTCGCGCAAGGCGCCCTTCGCCGGCGTTCGCCGCGCGCTGGGGTTGGCCAAGGAACCGGACGAGGCGGAGCTCAACGAATGGCAGGAGTTGCTCTACGATACCTGCACCATGTGCGGGCGCTGCAGCATGGTCTGTCCGATGGGCATCGACATCGCCTCGCTGGTCGGCCTCGCCCGCAAGTCCATGGCGGCCAACGGCATCGGGCCGGAGGATCTGTTCGCCGTCGCCGAAAAGTCGAAGGAAAGCGGCAGCCCGCTGGGCGTCACGCCCGAGAAGTTGGAGGAGCGCATCGACTGGCTGGCGGACGATTATGAGGTGGACATCCCGCTGAACAAGGAAAAAGCGGAAGTTCTGCTCACCATCTCATCCATCGAGACGATGAAATATCCGCAATCCATCGTCGCCATGGCACAGGTGCTGAACCATGCCGGGATCGACTGGACCTTCTCGACCAAGGGCTACGAGGCGACCAACTTCGGCGTGCTGTCCGGCAAGGCCGATGTCGCCAAGGTTATGGTAGAGCGTGTCGTCGCGGCGGCCGAATCGGTCGGCGCCAAGACCGTCATCATCCCCGAATGCGGACACGCCTATGGTGCGCTGCGCTGGACCGGGGCGATGATGCTGGGCCGTCCCTTGCCCTTCGAAGTCTTCCATATCACCGAATATCTGGCCAAGCTGAAACGCGAAGGCAAGCTGAAGCTGAAGCCCATGACCGACGCCATCACCTATCACGACCCCTGCCAGATTTCGCGCCGCGGCGGGGCGACGGCGGCGGCGCGCGAGGTGCTAGAAGGCTTCGCCAGCGGCTTCCGCGAGATGAGCCCGACCGGCAACGCCAACTGGTGCTGTGGCGGCGGGGGCGGCGTGGCCGCCATCGGGCGGGCGACCCCGCTGCGCCACAAGGTGTTCGAGATCAAGATGAAACAGGTCGAGGACACCGGCGCCGATATGATGGTCTCCGCCTGCGCCAACTGCCGCCAGACGCTGGACGGCGGCAAGGAACATTACAAATGGGACCGCGAAATCGGCAGCCTCGTGGAAATCGTCGCCGACCATCTGGTCGAATCGTAAAACGAAACCAACCTGCGAAAAAGGGCGGGCCCCAGCGGGTCCGCCCTTTCCGTTGCGCGATGCAGAACGGCTATTTTCTGAAACCGGCCAGATATTTGCCGATCTGCCTTTCCATATTCGCATTGAAGGAATTCATCGTGTCCTTGGTGAGCTTGTACCAGATCGCTTCCCGCTCGTTCATGGTGATGTTCTCGGCGACCGACGCGCTTTTCGTGCTGCGCACTTCGGCCCTGCCGACGCGTGGACCCACCGGCTGGAACGCCTCGATGGTCATTTCGATCGTGACCAAATAGCTCTGCGCCTGGTCCCTGGTCAGGACTCCGGTCAAACCTTTTTTGCGTTCAAGCTCGGTCTCGGTCGCGCTGGATTCGAGGATGGTGACGGTCAATGTGCCGCTTCTGCCTACGGCACGCAGGCGGTCTCCGGCCCAGCGGCGCGCGGCGCGGCTTGGCGACACCGGGAACTGCTCGCCCACATGAGGCGCTTCCAGAGGTTCCTGGTAGGGCGTCTTGATGATGATCTCCGCCACATCGAACTCATAGGGCGGCAGATGGGCGAAGCTTATGTCTTCATATTTGGGCTTTTTCGGCGGCTGGCAGGCCGCCAGTCCCATGACAATGATTGAGAAAGCAACTAACGGTATCAGCCGACGCATCTCCAGCCCTCCTCGATGGCTCTTCTGGAATAACGGTCGCGAGGATAGCTTGCCGCGCCCCCGACTATCAAGCACCGTAAAGACGCGAGATCTCGCCCTCGTCGAAATCCTGCGTCTCATTACAGAACTGGCAAGTCACGGCGACCTTGCCGTCGACGATCAGTTCCTCCACTTCCTGTCGTGGCAGCGACGCCAGAATGCGGGCCGCCCTGGCCCGGGAACAGCGGCAGCCGAAGGCAAGCGGTTGCTGGTTGAAGACCCGTACGCCGTCTTCATGGAACAGCCGGAAGAGCAGGTCGGTAGGGGCCAGCGCGGGATCCAACAGTTCGGCGGCGGTCACGCTGCTCATCAGAATGACCGAACGGCGCCAGGCCTCGTCGCGCTCTTCGCGGGGGACGATCGCCTCCTGGTCGGGCAGCCGCTGCAGCATCATCGCGCCGGCGCGCCACCGGCCGGCCTCGTTGCGCCCGGCGGTCACCTGCATTGCCGCCGAAAACTGCTCCGACTGCCGGAAGTAATGGTCGATGCATTCGGTCAGGCTGTCGCCGGTCAGTTCCACGATTCCCTGGTAGCGTTCGGTATGTTCGCCCTGATCGACGGTAAAGGCCAGATAACCCTTGCCGACCAGGCTGCGCACCGGGGCCGCGGCGATCGCATCGGCCGGCGGCAGGTCGTCCGACAGTTCCGCATAGCCCCGCATTGCGCCGCTGCTGGTGACATCGGTCACCAGCATCCGGACCGGCCCGTCGCCTTTCAGTTGAAGGGTGAAGATACCTTCATATTTGAGCGCCGCCGACAGGGCGGCGGCCAGCGCCAGGGCCTCGGCCAGAAGGGCCGCCACCGGCAGGGGATAATCGTGGCGTTTCAGGATCGTATCGACCGCATCGCCCAGGCGGACCAGCCGGCCGCGCAGGCCCGGCGCCTCGATCTGGAAGGGCTGAACGATGTCGTCGGGGCGGCGGTCCCCTGGATGCTCGGTCATGACATGCACCAGGCCAGGATGCCCTTCTGCGCGTGAAGCCGGTTTTCGGCCTCGTCCCAGACCACCGATTGCGGCCCGTCGATCACCGCCGAGGTCATTTCTTCCTCGCGGTGGGCCGGCAGGCAATGCATGAAGATCGCATCGGCCGCGGCATGGGCCATGAGCGCCTCGTTAACCTGGAAGGGCTTCAACAGATTGTGCCGGTTGGCGGCATCCTTGTCGCCCATGGAAACCCAGGTGTCGGTGACCACGCAATCGACACCGGCGACCGCCGCTTCCGGGTCGCGGGTAACCATGATTTCCGCACCCTGCGCCTTCGCCCAGGCCACGGCATCGGGCAGCGGCGCCAGTTCCGCCGGGCAAGCCAGCCGCAGCTCGAATCCGAAGCGTGCCGCGGCATGGATCCAGCTCGTCGCCACATTGTTGCCGTCGCCGCACCAGGCGACGCTACGCCCGGCGATCGGGCCCCTGTGCTCTTCGAAGGTCATCACATCGGCCATCAACTGGCAGGGATGGGAGTGGTCGGTCAGGCCGTTGATCACCGGCACGGTGGCGTTCTCCGCCAGCGCCGTCAGTTTTTCCGGCGCATCGGTACGGATCATGATCGCGTCGACATAGCGCGACAGCACGCGCGCGGTGTCCTCCGCGGTCTCGCCCCGTCCTAGCTGCATTTCCTCGGGGCTCAGCACCACGGCATCGCCCCCGAGCTGGCGGATGCCGACCTCGAAGCTGACCCGCGTGCGGGTCGAGGGCTTCTCGAAGATCATCGCCAGGGTTTTGCCCTGCAGCGGCAGCGGATCCGCCGCGGCGCCGTTCTTCAGGGACTTGCCGAGATCGAGGATGCCGCGCAATTCGTCTTTCGACAGGCGGTCGAGATCGAGAAAATGCTTCGGCCCGCTCATTTGTCCGCTTTCCATGAAGCGGCCACCGTCTCGATGATCGCCGCGGCCTCGTCGATATGGGCCTGCTCGATAATCAACGGCGGCAGAACGCGGATCACGTTTTCCGCCGCCGGAACGGTCAGCAGGCCGGCCTCGCGCAGCTTGCCGATCACGTCGCCGGCAGGAACCACGCATTCCAGCCCGAGCATCAGCCCGGCGCCGCGCACGGCGCGGAAGACATCGGGGAACATTTTCACGATCGCCTCCAGGCGACCGTAAAGGCTTTCGCCCATGGCATGGACATTGTCGAGAAAATTACCCGACAGCAGCACGTCGATCACCGCGTTGCCGACGGTGGTGGCCAACTGGTTGCCGCCATAGGTCGTGCCGTGCATGCCGACCGTCATGCCGCGCGCGGCTTCCTCCTTCGCCAGGATCGCCCCCAGCGGGAAACCGCCGCCGATGCCCTTGGCGGTGGCCACGACATCGGGCTCTATTTCCGCCCATTCATGGGCGAACAGCCTGCCGGTCCGGCCCATGCCGCACTGGATTTCGTCCAGGAACAGCAGCAGCCCGAACTCGTCGCAGACCGCGCGCAATTCCTTCAGGAAACGCAGATCGGCCTTGCGGATGCCGCCCTCGCCCTGCACCGGCTCCACCAGGATCGCCGCGGTCTCGTCGGTGACGGCGACGCGGACCTCGTTGAGATTGTTGAAAGCGACCTGGTCGAACCCGTCGACCTTCGGCCCGAACCCGTCGAGATGCTTCGCGTTGTTGGCGGCCGCCAGCGTCGCCAGGGAACGGCCATGGAAGGCGCCGTCGAAGGTGATGATGCGCCATTTCTGCGGGTTGCCGCCGACATGGTGATAGCGCCGGCAGAGCTTGATGCCGCCCTCCATCGCCTCGACGCCGGAATTGCAGAAGAACACGGTGTCGGCAAAGGACGCCGCAACCAGCCGGTCGGCCAGCCTGATCTGTTCCGGCACGGTGTAGAGGTTGGAGCTATGCCACAGCTTCGCCGCCTGGTCCTGCAGCGCCTTGACCAGATGGGGATGGGCGTGGCCGAGGCTGTTCACCGCGATGCCCGCCGCGAAGTCGAGATAGCGTCGGCCGTCGGTGGCGGTCAGATAAACACCCTCACCCCGCTCGAAAGCGATCTCGGACCGGCCATATGTCGGCATCACGGATGGAATCACGGCTTACCCCCTCCCGGGGTCAAAAAACACACTCAGGTCAATGGAAGCCGCGGAGTATCTGCATTTGGGGTAGCGCTGTCAACGGGTCGGGCTCGGCCGGCTACCGGTCCATCGCGTGGTAGTCCGGGTTGGGCATCATGTCGAGGCCGTGGGCCATGCGGTTGGTGTAGTTGAAGAAGCCGGCGGTGTCGGTGATGTCGAAGATGTCGGCATCCGTGAAGCCGGCCTCGCGAAGCGCTTGGCGGTCGGGCTCGCCGATATCGTGCGGCGTCTTGGTCAACTTCCAGGCATAGTCCAGCATGGCGCGCTGGCGCGGCTCCAGTTCCGCCACGCGGTAGTTCATGACCATCATCTCGCCCAGCTGCGGGTCACCGGAAAGCCGGCGCACCGCCTGGCCATGGGCGACGAGGCAGTAATAGCAGCGGTTGGCCGAGGACACGACGACGGCGATCATCTCGCGCTCCAGCTTGGAAAGCCCGGACTCGGCCAACATCAGTTCGTTATAGAAGGAGATGAAGTTCCTCAGTTTGGCCGGGTTGCCCGTATAGGCCCTGAGCACATAGGGCACCAGACCGAGCTTCTCCTGGCATTTGGCGAAATATCCGGCGATATCCTCGTCCAACCCCTCCTGGTCCGGCAGGCCGGTGCGGACGATGTGGTCGGGTTGCGGCATGGCGATGTCTCCCTGTCGGTCGCTCGATATGCCATCCTAACCGCAAATCCTGCCGAAACCCCGCGCAAATTGGCGCATTAAGAGTTGCTTATCGGTTGCAGGTGCAAAATGGTCCGGCAAGAAGAAGGGGGCAAGGCCGGTGCAGTTCGGCGACAACGAGTTTCATATCGTGCTTGGCGAAACGATGGGCGGCGTCGTTCGGGGAGAATTCGACGTGCCGCCGTCCCGCATCATCTGCGACCGCGATGTCCTGTGCTGCGGGCCGCTGGCGCCGCTGGGCGACCGGGAGGAATGGGACAGGATGCGCCTGGCCTATTGGGCCACGGTGGAGCGGGAACAGCCGGAACACCCGACCCTGCTGCAGCAACTGGCGGCGGCCCGCGAAAAGCTTGCCGCTGCGGAAGCCATCAATCTGTGGCTTGGCCCGGCTCTGGCGGAAAGCCTGTTGACGGGATTTGTGCTGGAAGCCTTCGATCTGCTGGAGCTTGACCGAAGCCGGCTGCTGCTGATCGACCTGGAGCCCGTCTTCGAAACGCTGGGTGGCCGCCATCCGGTGGGAACGTTCCATACGGACCTGCTGAAGCTGGCGGGGACGTGGCGGCCGATGGACAAGCCGATAGCGGCCTGCTACCGGCAGGTCTGGCGCGCCGCGACGGCGCCGACGCCCGAGCTGCTGATCGGCTTCTGCCGGTCCGATACGCCCTGGCCGCGTTCCCTGAAGGAGGGGTTGCGGTCCTGGCTGGCCTGGTACCCGGCGATGAAATCGGGACTCGGATTCTGGGACGAAATGCTGCTCAACAACAGCGCCGCCAACCCGGTTACCGTAGCGCAGACCATAGACCGCTGCCTGCGACATTCGATAGGCCTGGCCAATTGCCCGGGCGACGGCTGGCTGTTCCACCGGCTCAAGCGCCTGGCCGATCCGGACCTGGCCTGGCCGCTGCTGGAGATGATTGGCGATGGCGAAACCCTCCGCCATACGCTGACGCGGCTTACCGATGCCGGGATCGACGTGCTGAACGGCGACGAAAACGCCATCGTGCTGAACGGCATAGAGGACCGCATCGGCGGCGTCAGGCTGAGCCTGGGCGAAGGCCAGCTATGGTTCTATGATGGCGAGACGCTGACACAGCGCGCACGCATCGCCTGAACCGCGGCCCGTCGCCGCCTCTGTTCCGGTTATATCGGCCTGTGGGGCGGCGCTACCATTCCAGCACGCCGCTGATGACCAGGAAGACCCCCAGCAGCATAACGAGCGTGCCGGTGGCGCTGGTGACGCCGATGAAGTAGTAGGCCAGCCGGCGCATCCACATCATCGTGAAATACCGAACATTACTGCTTACAACCATCTTGACCCTCCACACGCAGGTTCAGCGTAGTTGAGGCAAGTTTGACCCCGTTAACCTTAGCAAAAGGTTAACAACTCAGATTTTATTCAAAGCATTTTACGTTTTTCAAAATCAACCGGCTTTCATCAAAAAACAAACGACAACAGCGGCAAGCGAGTCTTTGGATCGGATTTTGGCCAAATCGAATAGGGCCCATCGAGTCTTTTCCGACTACTGTTGCCTATCCGATCTGTTATTTCCAACCGCCCTGCAGCGATTTGGAATTCTCACTTTTCTCTTCACAGAGAATCTGGGCAAAGCGCCTGCCGGCCCGGCCGCCGGCGTCTTCGACATGAACGGCCCGCAGACCGGGGAGTTCCCGGGCCCGATCCTGAATTCAGGGCTTCAGCTTGTAGCCGGACGCGAACAGGCGCCAGCAGAGCAGCCACAGCGCCGCATTCACCGCCAGCAGGACGGCACAGCCGGTCCAGGGGTCGGCGACGGCGGTGCCGGTCAGGCCATAGCGCATGCCGTCGATCACGTACCAGGCGGGGTTCAGCTCCGCCACGGCGCGGAAGCCCGCCGGCAGGCGGTCGAGCGAGAAGAATACGCCCGACATGTAGAGCGCCGGGATGACGACGAAGGTCTGCACGCCGGAGATATGGTCCCACTTGTCGGCCCACAATCCGCCGGCCAGTCCGACCATC
>CAJHYK010000518.1_pt1 | contig 12748 bp, 14 predicted proteins | sample 9198691 | NCBI WGS metagenome assembly CAJHYK01 (sample SAMEA7708355, study PRJEB35096) | sediment metagenome | biome: marine neritic benthic zone biome [ENVO:01000025]; feature: sediment [ENVO:00002007]; material: shallow marine sediment [ENVO:03000034] sea grass bed [ENVO_01000059] ...
CACCGGAATCAGCGGCCGCTCGATGGTCTCGTAAACCGTGACCATATGCTCGTCCAGCAGCCGCGGTTTCAGGGCGCGGTGCAGCCGCAGCGTGATGTCGGCGTCCTCGGCCGCGTAATCCAGCGCCTTGTCCAGCGGCACATGGTCGAAGGTGACCTGCGCCTTGCCGGTCCCCGCGACCTCCTTGTACTTGATGGTGGTGTGGCCGAGATGCAGCTCCGCCAGTTCGTCCATGCCGTGCCCATGCAGCCCGCCATCCAGAACGTAGGACAGCAGCATCGTGTCGTCCACCGGCGCGACCTCGATGCCATAGCGCGACAGCAGCAACGCATCGTATTTGATGTTCTGGCCGATCTTCAGCGTGCCGGGGTCTTCCAGCATCGGTTTCAGCAGTGCCAGCGCGCGTTTCAGCGGCATTTGTTCCGGCGCGTCTTCGCCGCCCTTTTCGCCACCGTCGCCGAAATCCAGCGCGCCCTGCGCCGCCCGCCCCTTGTGGCCCAGCGGGATATAGCAGGCGCGGCCCGGCTCGACGCACATGGAAACGCCCACAAGTTCGGCCCGCATGGCGTCCAGCGAGGTGGTCTCGGTATCCACCGCCACCGCGCCGGCCTCCGTCGCCGCCGCGATCCAGACGGCCAGGGTCTTCTCGTCCTGCACCAGTTCGTATTCGTTCTTGCCCGGCGGCGGGGCGGCGGCGGACGCCGAACCTTCCGACGGCGCACCGCCCCCGGCGAGATGCGCCGCCTCGACCCGCGCGATCACCGACTTGAAGCCCTGCTCCTTGAGGAAGGCGATCAGCGTGTCATGGTCCGGCTGTTTCACGTCGAAGCTGTCCAGCGGCGTCTCCACCGGCACATCATCCTTCAGCCGCACCAGCTCGCGCGAGACGCGGGCCAGTTCCGCGTTCTCGATCAGTTTTTCCCGCCGCTTGGGCTGCTTGATCTCGCCGGCGCGCGCCAGCAGCGTATCCAGATCGCCATATTCCTCGATCAGTTGCGCCGCCGTCTTCACGCCGATGCCCGGCACGCCCGGCACATTGTCGCTGGAATCGCCGGCCAGCGCCTGGATATCCACCACCTTGTCCGGGCCCAGGCCGAATTTCTCGACCACGCCGGCCGCGTCGATCTCGCGGTTTTTCATGGCGTCGAACATGATGACATTGTCCGAGACAAGCTGCATCAGGTCCTTGTCCGACGATACTACCGTGACATTGGCGCCAACCGCCGTGGCTTGCTTCGCATAGGTCGCAATCAAATCGTCCGCCTCGAAGCCCTCCATCCGGATCGACGGCAAATTGAAGGCTTCCACCGCCTTGTGGATCAACTCGAACTGCGGGATCAGCTCTTCCGGCGGCGGCGGCCGGTGCGCCTTGTATTCGGGATAGATCTCGTTGCGGAAATTCTCGCGCTTGGCGTCGAAGATGACGGCGATATGGTCGGCGTCGGTCTCGCTCAACAGCTTCATCAGCATGGTGACGAAGCCGTAGACCGCATTGACCGGCGTCCCGTCCGGCCGGGTCATCGGCGGCAGCGCATGAAAGGCGCGGAAGATGAATCCGGAGCCGTCTACGAGGTAAACATGTTTGGGAGGGGCCGAGTCGCTCATGCTCGCAACATGCCGGATGCGGGGCGGGGCGGCAAGCCTGTTAGGCGGCTATCCTGCCCGCCCGCAGGATCAGCGGCCATCGCACTGTTCGGGCGCCTTCGCCCCAGGCGGCGCGCATGGGTGCGATGAAGCCCTCCAGCGGGTCCTTGCCGGTTTCCTTGCGACAACGGCTGACCGACGACCAGGTGTTCAGGTAGCCGGCGCAGGCCTCGACGGTCCATTCCGCGGTCATGAACAGGTCGGGTGTCGCGATATCGGCGAAGGGAAAGGGAATGTCACGGTAGCCCGCCTTGATATGGCGGCGTTCCGGCTGCCAGTAGCCGCCCAGCACGGGCTCGTAGAATTGGTCGGTGATGGCGTCGATTTCCGGCGTTACGCGGTGCAGTTCGTAGGCGGCCAGCGCCAGAACGCCGTCCCTGCGCCCGACCCGCTTCACCTCCGCGAAGAAAGCGTGGAAATCGAACCAGTGGGCGGCCTGCGCCACCAGGATCAGGTCGAAGGAATCATCCTCGAACGGTGTGTGTTCTGCTGCCGCCACGCCATAGGTGATCTTCGCATGCGGTGCCGCCTGTTCGATCTGTTGCGCGCTGGCGTCGGTCGCGCGGACATGGTCGAAATGCGCCGCCAGCCCGATGGAAGCCTGCCCGTTGCCGCAGGCGCAATCCCAGGCCGCTTCCCGCCGGGGCGCGACCGAGGCAATCCAGTCGAAAAGGGCGTCTGGATATGCCGGGCGATGGCGAGAATAACCGCCCGCGACGGCCGAGAAATTGTCCTTGTAGCCGCTTTCGCCGCTCAATGCCCGCCGGCGGCGGCCTTTGCGCCTTCCTTCAGACGGAACCGCCTGCCGCAGTAGGGACAGTCTATTGCGCGCTTGTCGCCCATGTTCAGGAACACGCGCGGATGGCCCAGCGCGCCGCCTTCGCCCTCACAGACGACCTTGGGGTTATCGACCTCGATGATTTCAACCGGTTCCATCGTGACTGCTGCCTTCATATGTTATCGTGATCAGGCCCGGGCGGCGGATGATTGACCCGGTAGACTGCCGGATGATACCCATTGCCGCCCGACAATCAACCGCCCTCATACATATGGGGGCAATTCGTTTCGGATCGAACATGACACAAACCCTGCCCGACTACGCCGTGGAGGTCCACGGCCTGACAAAATACTACCGAAGCGCCGGCAAACAGGCCGCCAGGCCGGCGCTGGACAATGTCGACCTGGCGATTCCGCGCGGCTCGCTGTTCGGGCTGCTGGGCCCGAACGGGGCCGGTAAATCGACGCTGATCAATATCCTCGCGGGGCTTGTCGTCAAGACGTCGGGCAAGGCCAGCATCTGGGGCATCGACATCGACCGGGACGCGCGCAACGCCCGCGCGGCCATCGGTGTGGTGCCGCAGGAGCTGAACATCGATCCCTTTTTCACGCCGCGCCAGTTGCTGGACCTGCAGGCCGGACTCTATGCGGTGCCGCCGAGCGAGCGCCGTACCATGGAAATCCTCAAGGCGCTGCGGCTGGACGACAAGGCGGAGGCCTATGCGCGCACGCTGTCGGGCGGCATGCGCCGCCGGCTGCTGGTCGGCAAGGCGCTGGTCCATCAGCCACCGGTGCTGGTGCTGGACGAGCCCACCGCCGGCGTCGACGTGGAGCTGCGCCGCCAGCTCTGGGACTATGTGATGGACCTCAACCGGCGCGGCGTGACCGTGCTGCTGACCACCCATTACCTGGAAGAGGCCGAGGAACTCTGCGACCATATCGCCATCATCGATCATGGCAGGGTGGTTGCCCACGACGAGAAGCGTGCGTTGCTGCGCCGCCTCGACGCCAAGACGGTGAACATCACGCTGGCGGGGGAACTGGCAGCGCTGCCACCGGCGCTGGAGGCCTATTCGGCGCAACTGACCGCGCCCAACGCCATCACCATTCATTACCCGCCCAGCCGCACCGGTATCGGCGAGATCCTGGAAGCGGTGCGCGACGCCGGCCTCGACATCGTCGACCTGACGACCGAGGAAACCGACCTGGAAGACATCTTCCTGCAGCTCACCCGTGGCGAGGCGCCGTCGGGCGAAACCTCCGACGCGGCCTGAGTTCCGGCGATGCGGTTCCCGGGTCCCCTGCTGTGCGTCGCCCTGCTGCTGGCGGCGGGATGCGCGCCGACCGTCGCCGCCATGGGACCGCCGGCCATTGAGCCGATGCTGACCGACGATCACATCCTGACCGCCGACGGGGCCAGGCTGCCGCTTCGGGTCTGGAAGCCCGACGGACCCCCCGCCGCCGTGCTGGTCGCCCTGCACGGGTTTAACGACTATTCGAAAAGTTTCGAGGATGCCGGCCAGTTCTGGGCCGAAAAGGGCCTTATCACCTATGCCTACGACCAGCGCGGCTTCGGCGAGGCGCCGGACCATGGGCTGTGGGCCGGCGCCGAAACGCTGGTCGAGGATCTGCGCGTCGCAATGAGGCTGGTTCGTGAACGGCATCCCGGCATCCCTGTCTATCTGGTCGGCGAAAGCATGGGCGGCGCGGTGGTCCTTACCGCCCTGGGCTCCGGCGATCCGCCCGCCGTGGACGGCGCGGTGCTGGCGGCGCCGGCAGTGCGCGGCTGGCGGGCCCTGCCCTGGTATCAACGGGCGGCGCTCGAACTCGTCGCCCACACCATTCCCTGGGCCACCGCCACCGGGCGCGGTTTCAAGGTGCGCCCGTCCGACAATATCGAAATGCTGCGTGCGCTGGGGCGCGATCCGCTGGTCATCAAGGAAACGCGGTTCGATGCGGTCTACGGCCTTGTCACGCTGATGGACGACGCGCTGGAAGCCGCGCCGCGCCTGCCGGTGCCGGCGCTGGTGCTGTATGGAAAAACCGAGGATCTGATCCCGCGCAACGGCCGCGAGGTGCTGCTCGACGCCCTGCCGGCCGACGGCGGCTGGCGGCTTGCGGAATACGCCAAGGGCTATCATATGCTGCTGCGCGATCTGAACGCGGAACAGGTGATGGCCGACATCGTCGCCTGGTCGGCCGATCCGTCCGCCCCCTTGCCTTCGGGCGAGGAACGGCCCGACCGCAGGCTCGGCCCGCCGCCGAAAGAGAACTAATCATAAAAGGGGAGTGGAAACCGGAAAGGCTTTCGGTTAATGTGCGCCCCGCTTACCCATGATGCGCCCGTAGCTCAGCTGGATAGAGTACAAGATTCCGAATCTTGGGGTCGCAGGTTCGAGTCCTGCCGGGCGCGCCATTTTCCCCCGATTGATATCTCCGTCCAGCGTCACTCGGCGGGGACCATGCGGAACTCGCCGCTGTCGCAGTCGAGCCAGTACAGCGCCCCCTCGCCGATCGAAAACCACGCGCCTTCCAGCGCCAGGTTGCGACTCTCCATCGCCTCGCGCACGAAGGGGAAGGTCTTCAGATTTTCCAGCGACAGCAGTATCGCCGCCTGTTCCAGGCTGCGCCGCTGGTCGGCCTCGGAGGCCCGGTTCTGCGTCATCAGCACCTCGTCGCGGGCCGGGGCAGCGATCTCCACCCAGGGGCCGACGAAATAGCTGGCCGGATGCCCTTGCGCCGCCTCCATGCAAGCCTGGATGCCGCCGCATTCGCCATGGCCCATGACAACGATCTGCTCGACTTTCAGGTTGGTCACGGCGAATTCCAGGGCCGCCGAGGTGCCGTGATGAAAAGTGTCGTTGGTGAAGGGCGGCACCAGATTGGCGACGTTGCGCACGACGAACAGCTCGCCCGGCCCGGCGGCGAAGATGGTGGCCGGGTCGACGCGGCTGTCGCAGCAGGCGATGACCAGGGTGCCCGGCCGTTGTCCTTTCGCCAACCGGCGGTAGGCGGTCACCTGGGATGCATAGGCGTCCCGCCGAAACTGCCGGTATCCCTCGATCAGGTGGTCCAACGGCGTCATCGGCTCCCTCCGCGTTCCTGCCGGTTATGCGATCTGTCTCCGACAGGTACCGGCCACCGGCTCGCCGGTCAAGCGCGGACGTGAACAACCTTATGAGACTCCACAGCTAGTTCGCGTGGACCAGTTTTGGCGGAAGTTGTCTTTGCGGCTCGGCGTAGAACATTTGCTCGCCACCCTCATCGCCGTCAATGAACGGGCCGCGTATGCGGACTCCGGTGCCGTTTTCGTCGGCCTCGCCTTGCGCGCGATGCAGCTGCTTCGCCGCTTCGATCGACCAGGGCAGAACGTAGGCGCGCGGCTCGGGAATGTGGTCCATCTGCAGCCACAGATAAATGGCTTCCCCTTCGCGCATGTCGGCGGCCAGCACGGTGGCCTCCGGCACATTGCGCGCCGCCCACTCGAGGTTCGTCGGCTTGGGACGGCCCAGAAGTTCCGCGAACCCGGCATAGGCCGTCGCCATCAGAATGCCCGACAGCATAACCGCGCCGGCCCGCAACCACAGCTTGTGCGGTGCGCGAATGGCGATGGCCGCAAGCGCCGCCGCGACGAGAACTGCGGCGGCATAAAGATAAGTCAGGCTATCCATTCCGGCCCCCCGAATAGTCGGCCTGGGTTTTCCGCGCCGCGCGCAAGGGCTTGGGCAGATCGTGAACGCTGTCCGGAATCAGCTCCGACTCGTCGTCCAGCGAGAAACGCACAATGGTCATCTCCTGGCCGGTGCGCAGGAGATCCACCTGCTGGCGGTGAATGACCGTCATCGGATCCGTCTCCTTCCTTTTTATGCCAACCAATATCTGGGTTGGAACGGTCTTGCGCGGATCGGTATTGCTGTATAGGTGCAGATTGACGATATACTCGCCGGCCGGCGCACCGCGGCTGAACGCGATTTCGTAGTTCAGGCGGCCGGAATCGTTGATATGGCCCATGTCGTCACGCAGCAGGTTGAAGACGGCGCCTCCCCGGTTCGAGTAGCCTACCGGCCGGTCGCCCGGCGCCTGCACCCAGAGATCGACGTCGGTATTCATGTCGTCCGGCCAGTGCAGTTCTACCACGATATTGCCGGGCTGCTGCTGGTCTGTTGGTTTTGTCGGCGGATTCAGATGCGGCAGCAGCAGCACCACGATCGTGACGAAGCCCAGCAGCGCCAGCATGATGACATCGCGGAAGACCGTTCCGTCATCGTCGTTGTTGAAAGGGTCAAGCCCTCGCATGGCCCTCGCCCCGCGCGACCAGTCGATCGATCAGCCTTACGGCGCCGCCGGACAGAATCAGGTAATTGACCTTGAGCCAGAGATGCAGCACGGCCCCGACCAACGTGGTGTACAGCGCTACCGACATGCCGTGGATCAGTTCCGACACCATCGGCGCGATCGCGTCGATATTGCCCGCGGTCTGGGGGTCGACGCCCGACAATGCAATGATGAAGCCGACAACGGTACCGACCAGGCCCAGCAAAACCAGACTGTTGGCGATGTGCAGCACGCAGCCGATATGGCTCGACAGAACGAGCTTCAGGCTCGCCGCCGCGGTCGCCCTGCTTGCCGAGTCGCGGCCGGCGATTTCGCTCAGGTAACGTGCAGAGCGCGAGCCGTATGCCGGGCGCGGCGCGCCGGCCTGTTCGAGTTCGGTGCTCACCTGCCAGATTCGTTGCGCGCATATGCCGAGGCCAGCCAGGAAGACCAGGAAGATGCCGAGCGACAGGCCGGTGTCGTCCGCGCCCAGTACTTTGCCGATCCAGCCTTGCACCCAGGCCGCCCCGAGAAAGGCGAAACCGGCAACGTTGAGCACGGCAAATCTCAGGGCCAGAAGATGGCGGTTTGCCGCATCGAGCGTCTGGCGGAAGGCCAGTCCCGCATCTTGCCCGCCGGCATCGACCGGCAGCACGCCGGCATAGCCGCCGCCCCTGCCATCAGGGGCGAAAGGTCGGTCCAAACGAATGCTGTCTTTCATTCTGAATCTCCAGTCTCGTGCTTCGCTCCAGGCCTGCAAAGCGCGCGCAGCGCTGCTTCGTGCCCGTGCGGCGGGTCGCAGTATCCGCCGGATACCCCCGTCTGCCGAAACTGGAGCAAGTATTTTTCCCGTACCGCCGGCGGATAATCCGAACACTGCGGAATTGCGCCGGCGTCTTGCTCCTGTGGTCCAGTCGGCGTGACTCCACGCCTCGTGAACTCTCACATTATCATCGGGAAAACCTTAACAAAGTGACAAGCGTCACAATCACGAATCATTTACACCCCGTCGCGCGTTTACCAAGCGCTAAGGATAAATTATGTTACAAAACAGCATCTTGCGCATCGAATCTCGACCGCGGAATTGGTTAACCCGTTGGTTTTGCGCCTGATCGCACCGCATGCCACCGCGGCGCCTGGGCGGTGGGCATGTGACGATGCTTTCGGAAATCCGGACCCGCGGATGGCAGAGGCGGTTGCCGGTTCGCGCCGGCGGGAAGTTGCGGCAGGCCGGCGGTGTTACGCTACGTCGGTCACGTCCGTCGCCACGGTGTCGTCACCGCTGGCGATGGCATCGAGGTCGGCCTGAATGCTTTCCGGGTCGCGGTCGGCGAAGGGGATGGTGACCAGCTGCGCGATGCGCTTTTCCAGCTTGTCGCATACGGTGGCGAAGGCCTCGCGCACCGCAGCCTCGTCGCCCTGCGCCGATGACGGGTTGGGCAGGCCCCAACGCAGGTGCAAGGGCGTCCCCGGCAGCGCCGGGCAGGGCTCGTTGGCGACCGTGTCGCAAACGGTGATGACCAGGTCCATCACCGGCGCATGCGCGTTGGCGAATTCGTCCCAGCTCTTGCTGCGCAGCCCATGGGTCGGAACACCGCGCGCATCCAGCATTTCCAATACGACCGGTTTCGGCTGGCCGGCCGGGTGGCTGCCCGCGCTGAAAGCGGTGAACATGCCGTCGGACCAATGGCGCAGCAAGGCCTCGGCCATGAGGCTGCGGCCCGAGTTGCCGGTACAAAGGAACAGAACGTTCTGCATCGCGCGGTCTCCAGAGTGCTACTACAGTTATACTGCCTAATTACAAACAAGAGGTTTCCATCGGGCGGAAAATCAAAGGCCTTTTCGTACCCGTTTTGTTCATGTTAACATCGATTCATGGATGGGGGCTTGCAGGGAGATTTCGTACCCGACGGGCTGGCGGGGGACCTTGCCCGGGGCGTCATGCGTGCCTTCTGCGACTTGGGGCAGTCCTGCCTGGCGGAATTGCCACTGGGCAACGGGCGGCGGGTCGATGTGATGGCGCTGGACCGCGGCGGGCTGTTGACCATCGTCGAGGTCAAATCATCGCTTGCCGATTACCGGTCCGACAACAAGTGGCGGGAATATCTGCCATTTTGCGACATCTTCTATTTCGCCGTGGCGGAGGATTTCGACCGAACCGTCCTGCCCAACGGCGTCGGCGTGATGGTGGCCGACCGTTACGGCGCCGCCGTGATCGACCCCTCGCCCGAATTCAAGATGGCCCCGGCCCGGCGCAAGGCCCTGACCCTGCGCTTCGCCCGCACCGCGGCGCGGCGGCTGATGCGGGTGGACGGGCCTGAGTTCTTGTAGAACGTAAGCCCGCAGTTAACCTATGCAATTTATACTAGCGCTGAACAGCATCTGATCGGTGAGGGCTGCAATGGGACTTTTTGATTTCTTGAAGACTCGGACGCTGGACCATCCCCGTTTTGGCGAAATGAAGTTTTCCCGCGATTACTGGCGATGCGAGGCCGAATATCTGGGCTCGCAGAATGTTGGCCTTGTGCTCCGCGGCAACAAGGAGGGAATCGATCCATCCGCGCAAGCCATGTGCGATGAATTGGAGACGCGCTTCGCAAGCCTGAAGGATGAGGTCGGCAAGGCCCTTTACGATGAATCCTACAAGCCTGTTCGTGAAGCCATCGACGTAGGCGAGTACCCAAAATATGTCGGCGACGAAATTCCAACACTCGAAACGCCGGCCGATGTCTGGAAACATCTTCGGCTGGCCTGGATCATGTTCGAAGCCGGCAACGGGCCGGACTACATCACGATCGCCTTCGAAACCGAGTGGGAAATCGAGCATACGCTGGGGATCGGCATAAAGAACTGGCAGTACGATTACCTGAACGGGAGCGTCGTACCGGCGTGAACGTTCACGCTTGCAGGAAATCCCGTTTTTCGCCTTCCAGCGCCAGGGCCGTCAGTTTGCCGCCATAGACCGCGCCGGTGTCGATGCCGATGCGGTTGGGGCGGATTTCCGGGAAGTCGCTCGGGGTATGGCCGTGCACCACCATGAAGCCGTGGTCGTCGTTTGAATTCAGGAACCTGCTGCGGATCCACAGCATGTCGGCGGTGGTCTGGTTCTCGATCGCGCGGCCGGGCCGGATGCCGGCATGGACGAACAGGTAATCCCCTTCGATGCGGTAGAGTTCGAGCGCTTCCAGGAAACGCCGGTGGTGCTCGGGCAGCCTTTCGTCCAGCGTGTCCCGCAGTTCCCTCGAATCGGACCGCCAGAGGCTGTGGCCGCGCACCTCCACCCCGTATGCCTCCAGGGTATCCAGTCCGCCATTGTGGAACCAGCCGGACGAGGCATCGCCGGTTTCCAGGAAATGCAGCATGAATTCCTCGTGATTGCCCCTCAGGAAGACCGTCTCGAAGCCGGGCAGCGGATCGCCGGTCAGCCGTTCGATGACGCCGGCGCTATCGGGGCCGCGGTCGACATAGTCGCCCAGATAGACCGCGACCCTGCGTTCCGCAGCGCGCTGTTGCGCGTCGGCGCGGATCATCGAATGCAGCAGGTCCAGCTTGCCGCTTTCGCCATGGATGTCGCCGATCGCATAGATGACGCTGCCGGGCGGCGCCGAGGGTGCGGCCCTTTTCCCGGGGCGGCTCAACTCCGCGGCGCGTATTTCGCCAGGATGCGCTGCAAGGTGCGGCGGTGCATCTTCAGCCGCCGCGCGGTTTCCGAAACATTGCGTCCGCATTGCTCATAGACCCGCTGGATATGCTCCCAGCGCACCCGGTCCGCCGACATCGGGTCTTCCGGCGGCGGCGGCAGGGCGCGTTCCGTCTCGGTCAGGGCCGCCGTGATCGCGTCGGCGTCCGCCGGCTTCGCCAGATAATCCACCGCGCCGGCCTTCACCGCCGCCACCGCGGTGGCGATATTGCCGTAACCGGTCAGCATCACGATGCGCATGTCTTCGCGCGCCTCGCGCAGCGCCTCGACGACCTCCAGCCCGTTGCCGTCGGTCAGCCTCAGATCGACCACCGCATAGCCGGGCGGCGTCGCCCTGGCGGCGGCCAGACCCTCGGCCACGCTGGCCGCGGTCGAAACGGTGAAGCCGCGATCCTCCATGGCGCGCGCCAGACGATTGCGCAGCGGTGCATCGTCGTCGACGATAAGCAGATTCATTTCCTCGCCAATATTACCCATCTACCCATACCCAGCCGGTTGCCGGCTAGTCCCCCGAATCGTCTTGTTCTATAGCTTCAAGCATAACGCGCGGCCAGCGTATGACAACCTCTGCGCCTTCGTCATTGTCGAAAGAGATCGCGGCGCCGGTGCGTTCCAGCAACGTCTGCGCAATGAAAATCCCCAACCCCATATGACCTTCCTCGCCGCGTCGGCTGGAAACATAGGGCTCGCCGATCGCCATCAGCACGTCATGGGGGAATCCCGGCCCATCGTCAAGGATGCTGATTTCCGCCTCTTCCGCCGACCAGGCGATGATGACCTCCACTTTGCCGGTGGCGAACTGCACGGCATTCTGTATCAGCGTGCCGACCGCCAGCAGGATTTCCGGACTGCGCGCGATCGCCGGCTCGCCCGACTCGTCCCGCGGGTCGAGGCAGACATCCATTTCGATATTTTCGCGGGTCCGCTCATGCAGTCTCGCCGCCTCCTCGACCAGCGCCGACAGCGGCATATGCTCGAACGGCATGCCCCCCATTTCGCCGGGATGCCGCGACAGTTCGGCAAGAATATCGCGGCAACGGTTGGACTGGCTGATCAGAAGCTGAACGTCATCGGCAAACTCGCTGTCGCGCGGCACCGTGCGCGACAGTTCGCCGGCGACCACGGCGATCGTCGCCAGCGGCGAGCCAAGCTCATGCGCCGCCGCCGCCGCCAGGCCGCCGACGGCCGCGAAACGCTGCTCGCGGGCCAGCGCCTGCCGGGTCTCGGCGAAGGCTTCCGCCATGCTGCGGGCTTCGTCCGCCACCGACCAGACATAGGCCGATACGAAAACCGCCGCCACCGACAGGCCGGTCCACAAGCCCAGGACATAGGTCGGCGGATGGAAGAATTCGCCCGGCGGGTCCCAGGGCAGTGGCATATGCCATATGGCAAGGGCGCTTATGCTGATGATCGCCAGGGCGACCAGCACCGCCGTTGCGTTGCGTGACAGGATGGTGGCCGAAACGGTTACCGGCGCCAGGATCAGGATCGCGAAGGGATTGTGCAGCCCGCCGGTCAGGTACAGCATCGCTGCCAGCTGCAACAGGTCGAAGCCCAGCACGAGGGCGGCTTCACGGTCCCCCAACCGGGCCCTTGCCGTGCGCCTTGCCGCCAGCCAGGCGTTCGAGACCGCCGAGGTCAGGATCACCGCGAAACAGGCAACGATCGGCAGCTCGTAGCCCATGCCGAAATGCACGGTCAGGATGGCCGTCGCCTGGCCGCCCACCGCAATCCATCGGATCAGGATCAGCGTGCCGACACGCAGCCGTCCCATTCGCGCGATCACCGACCGCCGACGGTCGCTGAAAGTCACTAAGTGGGAACTGGATTGTACGCTGTCCATTGCCTGATATGACCCTGCCCGCGCGCAAAGGGCAAGGGGGTTTGCGGCGAATCCCTGGCGAGGGGTTTCAAAAGGACAGGTTCAACTTGAGGGTAATGTGATCGTCATTGGCGACCGCCGCCAGCGGATCGTTCCGCGGAATGTCCGCGAAAAAGCGCCCCTCCAGTTCCAGTTTCCAGTGATCCGTGAGGCGCCGCGAGGCCTCCAGGCTGACAAGCATCGCACCCGTGTCAAGGTCGACAATGGTTCCGGCCAGCAGTTCCGTGCTCTGCGCGTCATTCGCCGCGACCCGCGCACCCAGAAAGAAATCGTCCTGCAATGCAGTGACCGGGGCCTGTCCGTTTTCGTCGCGGCCATCATAGAGATATTCGGCGATCACGCCCAGATCGGCGATCGAGCCGAATATGCCGTAAAAGCTGTACTCGAAACCGCCGACCGCGGCGACGAACCGGTCGCCATGCCCGGCCCGG
>CAJHYK010000182.1_pt1 | contig 12665 bp, 14 predicted proteins | sample 9198691 | NCBI WGS metagenome assembly CAJHYK01 (sample SAMEA7708355, study PRJEB35096) | sediment metagenome | biome: marine neritic benthic zone biome [ENVO:01000025]; feature: sediment [ENVO:00002007]; material: shallow marine sediment [ENVO:03000034] sea grass bed [ENVO_01000059] ...
ACCTGATCGCCTTCCTGCGCGGCCTCAGCGACGATCCGAAGCCGCTGCCCTGACATGAGAGGCGCCCCGGCGCGACGCGGCTGAAAATGACCGAAAACTGTCCCGATGCCTTCGTCAGCCTGGGCGGGCGGCTGGCCGACGCCGCCGGCGAAATACTGCTGCGCTATTTTCGCCAGCCGCTGGGCATCCTCGACAAGGCCGACGAAAGCCCGGTCACCGTCGCCGACCGTGAGGCCGAGACCCGGATGCGCGAGATCATTGCGCAAGCCTTCCCGGACCACGGGGTGGTCGGCGAAGAGCACGGCCCCGACCGCGCCGATGCGGAATATGTATGGGTGCTGGATCCGGTGGACGGCACCAAGGCGTTCCTGAGCGGCGTGCCGGTCTTCGGCACGCTGATCGCGCTGCTGAAGGGGGGCATCCCGGTGCTCGGCATCATCGACCAGCCGGTGACCGGCGAACGATGGGTCGGCGCGGCGGGGCGGCCTACCGAGTTGAACGGCGCGCCGGTCCATACGGCGGCGCGCGGGGGCCTGGGCGATGCGGTGCTGTGGTCGACCTCACCGCATATGTTCGACAAGGACGAGGGTGAGCGCGCCGGCTTCGCGCGGTTGCGGGAATCGGTCAAATTCGTGCATTACGGTGGCGAATGCTATCAATATGCCATGCTGGCGTCCGGCCATATCGATCTGGTGGTCGAAGGCGATATGGCGCCCTATGATTATTGCGCCCATGTACCGATTATCCAGGGCGCGGGTGGAATCGTAACCGACTGGCAGGGCAAGCCGCTGGGCCTGGAGTCGGGCGACAAGGTGCTGGCCGCGGCCAGTCCGGGCTTGCATGGGGCGGCGCGACAAATCCTCACAGGATGAATGAACGGTGCGGAGAGATTGCCCGTGCCAACGTTAACGGGCATGATATCCGGCGATTCGGGCCCATGATGCGGCCCTCGGGGGAAATCGGATGGCGGAAGAAAGCCAGGACAAACCAAAAGCGGTCGAGTCCAACCGCACCTTCCTCGTCGTCGTCGACGAGTCGGAGGAAATGCAGGTTGCGCTGCATTTCGCCTCGCGCCGCGCCATGCGCACCGGCGGCCGCGTGGCGCTGCTTTACGTGCAGCAGCCGGCGGAATTCCAGCACTGGATGGCGGTCGGCGATCTGATGCGCGAGGAAGCGCGCGAGGAAGCCGAGGGCCTGATGCAGAAGCTGTCGGCGGAAGTGAAGGAATGGTCGGGCAACTACCCGGTCGTTCATATGCGCGAAGGCGACATACGCGAAGAACTGGAGAAGCTGCTGGACGAGGAGGAATCGATATCCATAGTCGTGCTGGCGGCAAGTACCGAATCGTCGGGCCCGGGCCCGCTGATCAGCTACCTGGTCGGCAAGGGCGGGGCCAGGCTTCGCGTGCCGGTTACGATCGTACCAGGGTCGTTGAGCGACGAGGAAATCGTCGCTATCAGCTGATTCGCGGAATCCAGGCCCCGCAAAATGGACAATGCGTGAAGGGTTGATTTTCGGACGAACAGGAACAATCTTCTCCATCCAGACAAACAAGCCCATCCGGCAGGAGATATAGTCAGATGTTTATTCAGACCGAGCAGACGCCAAATCCGGCCACGCTGAAATTCATACCGGGGCAGGCCGTGCTCGCGGACGGCACGGTGGATTTCCGTTCCGCAGACGACGCCGCGGGCAAATCGCCGCTGGCCGAACGGCTGTTCCGCATCGATGACGTGTCCGGCGTGTTCCTGGGCGCCGACTTCATCGCGGTCACCAAAAACGACACGGCCGAATGGCCCCTGCTGAAACCCGCGATCCTGGGCGTGATCATGGAACATTTCACGGCCGGTCACGAGATCATGGCCGAAGGTGCGTCCGACGCGTCGAAAGAAGACTACAACGAGGAGGATGAGGAGGTGGTGTCCCAGATCAAGGAGCTTCTGGAGACCCGCGTCCGCCCGGTCGTCGCGCAGGACGGCGGCGATATCGTCTTTCACGGGTTCCAGCAGGGCATCGTCATGCTGGAAATGCGCGGCGCCTGCGGCGGCTGCCCGAGCTCGACGATGACCTTGAAGAGCGGAATCGAAAATATGCTGCGGCACTATATTCCGGAGGTAACGGAAGTCCGCGCCGTCTAGGCCGTACAATCGTAACAGAGCTGGGAGCCGGCCGCGGCCGGCGCGAGGGGGAGAAGGCGTTTGGGGGTATCGCCTTATCTGGTGACGGCGCGCCGGGCCGTGAATGACTTCTGGCCCGCCGCGACGGTCGGAATCGCCGGCCTTGTTCTGATGATCATCGTCGAAATGATGACGGGACCGGCGCCGTTGGTCCCGGTGGTTCGCTACGATCCACCGCCGCCGGCAAACCATACGGGCATCACCGCCAGTCCGAAAATCGCCTTCATGGTAACGCCGACTGCCGGGGAGTTGGAAAGAGCCTTCCGCAATTCCGGCTACAGCCTGGACCTTGTGCGCAAGTCCAACAAGCCGGTGCCGCGGTTGCGCCTGGCGACGCTGCCCAGCGGGTTGGCGGAGCTGCGGAACGCAAAGCGGCGAAAGGCCGTCTTCCTGGCCCTGATGCTGCCCATGATCCTTGAGGCGAACAGCCATATCGCGGTGGAGCGCAAGCGCCTGCTCTATGTTTCCGCCATGATCAGATCCGGCAAACAGTTGCCGCCGAACGTGCGGTCCTGGCTGGACCGGCTCGCCGCCCGCTACAAGACCAGCCCGGATCGGCTGGATCTTCTGTTCAACAGGGTGGATGTCATCCCGGTTTCGCTGGCCCTGGCGCAGGCGGCCATAGAAAGCGGCTGGGGCACGTCGCGATTCGCGATGCAGGGAAATGCGATTTTCGGGCAATGGACGACTGCCGGCGGCCGGGGCCTCGTGCCGGAGGAACGCAAAGACGGCATGACTCACAAAGTGCGTGTCTTCGACCGTCTCTCCGAGTCGGTAAGCGCCTACATCCTGAACCTCAACACCCATCGCGCCTATCGGGAGCTGCGCGCGCTGCGCCGCGAAGCCAGGGCGAAAGGAAGGCGGCCAGACGGTATTGCGATGGCGGAAGGGCTGAAACCATACTCGGAAAAGGGCGAGGACTATGTCGACCTGCTGCGCAACGTGATCCGGGTGAACCGGCTGTCGCCGTTCGACGGCGCTATTCTAAGCGACGAGATTATCGGGTTTGAGTCCGGCGCCTGATACCGGGGATCGCGGACAATGAACCTTGCTACTATCTGCTATCCAGCCGAATAAAACTGCATTCCCCACCAGCGAATTCGCTTGCCCCCGGTCGGGATGGTGCAGTTGACGCGCCAGGGGCCGCGCGGGAACACTTGCTTGAAATGCAGTTCGTAGCGCCGCCCTTCCAGCATGGTCAGCGGAACCTCGACGAATTCCCTGTCCGAGTGCGAATAGAAGCAATGCAGCTTGCGCACGCGGCCGACGGACTGGTCCAGGGTAAATCCGATGACCGTTGGCGCGGGATCATCGATATAGGGGTCGGCCGGGCTGACATCCGTTAGCGGCAGGCCCAGCGTGTCGATACGCATCCTGAATTCGGTATTGCTTCCGTATCGCGTGTTGATCGAGAAGCGCGGCAGCAAATGGCGATCGAGCGTTACGTTGACGGTCCCGGAATGCTGCCCGAAAGCAGCCTTGAATCCGGCCGCGACAACGGCATCACGCGCTGCGGCGGTCATTTCGCCATGCGGATATGAAAACAGCGCGGGCCGCTCGCCCAGCTCCTCCTCGATACGCCGGATCGAACGTTCGAGATCGGCCCGGATGTCTTCCGCCGAAAGTTCGGCCATATGCGCATGGGCGGCGCCGTGCGCGCCTATGGCCACGCCGGCGTCCCTGAGTTCACGAATCTGGTCCCATGTCATGAACCCGGGGCCCCCGGCATCGATGGCGTCGGTTGACAGGAACAGCGTAACCGGCAGGCCCGCTTTCTTCAGGCGCGGCCAGGCAACGTCATAGGCCGAGCGATAGGCATCGTCGATGGTGATCGCGACAGACCGATTGGGCAATGTCTCGCCGGCGAAAACAGCGGCAACGGCGTCTTCCGCCGAAATGACGTTGTAGCGGCCGCCGGCAAGGGTTTCAACATGAGCCCGGAACTGTTCGGCCGAAATGCTGGTTGCCGGATAGCGGTCTTCGCCGAAGCGCTGGTAGTTAAGTACGACCGCCGACTGCCCCGCCCCCGTTTGGGCCAGCCCGTCGCGCGGGGGAATCAGGCTGAAAACACCTGCCAACACGGCAAGGGCGAACATCCATTTTTCCTGGGCTCTCAATTTACGCCCCTTTTCTCGACTGCCTATTTTGCACTGTGATACTGCATGCCCCACCAGCGGAACCGCTTGCCGCCGGTCGGCATGGTGCAGTTGATACGCCAGCTTCCGCTCAGGGAAGAAACGTCGAGCGCGGCTTCATAACTGCGTTCGCCGGTTTCCCGGAGATCCAGCTGGCCGAGGCTGGAATGGAAACAATAGAACCCACGGATGCGGCCCACGGCCGGATCGATCGTGAAAGCGAATTTCCCGGGTCCTGGGCCCGTTAACAGCGGATCCGCGGGCTCGACATTCGTCAGCAGCAGGGCAAGCGTGTTCACGCGCATCTTGAATTCACTCGCCCGCGCATAGCTTCCGACCATGGGAAAACGCGGCATTTGCATACTGTCCGTCAGGGACGTCATCGGTCCCGAGTGATAGCCGAAAGCCGCCCGGAAACCGAGTTGCGCAAGCATTTCGCCGCCCCCGGTGCTCATTTCGCCCTTCGGCCAGGAGAATATCGTCGGCCGCTCGCCCAGTTCCTGCTGGAAGCTTTCGAAAGAACGCTTGATATCGGCGCGCAGCTCTTCGGTGTTGGTTTCGGAAGCCAGCATATGGCTGGCCGTATGGGCACCGATTGTGACGCCGGCATCCCTCAGTTCACGAATTTCATCCCAGGTCATATAGGCGGGGGCGCCCAGGTCCGGCGGGTCTGTGGTGACGAACAGGGTGAAGGGCAGTCCGGCCTTTTTCAGCCGCGGCCAAGCCTGGTCGTAGACCGAACGGAAGGTATCGTCGATCGTGATCGCCACCGTGCGGTTCGACAGCCTTTCGCCCCTTTCGATCGCCGCCAGGATCTCCGGCAGCGCCACGACATTGTATCGGCCGTTGGTCAACTCGGCGATATGGGCGTCGAATTCGGCCAGCTTCACGCTGTTGTCGGGATTTCCGTCCTCGCCGAAACGCTGATAGACCAGCACCACCGCCGATTCGGCGGCACCAGTCTGGGCATGCGCTTGCCCCGGCAGGAAAGCGATGGCGGCAAGTATGCCGGCTATAATGGTGGCAAGGGCGCGATGCCGCCCTGGCCGGTTGCGATGAAAGCAGTTTCGACGCATGGCAAACATTGATTATCGACCGTCTCGTTATGGTTCCCGGCACGATCATAACCGTCAATCGTTGACAGAGTGTTTCGGCCCAGGCTTTCAGGACGGGGTATAGTATTGCATGCCGAACCAGCGCCAGCGGCCCTTGCCGGCCGGCATTGTGCAGTTCAGCCTTGTCCGGCCGGTCCTGAACGCTTCCGGGAACCGGATCTCCACATGGTGTGTTCCCAGAATCTCCAGTTCGACGGACCCGAATTGCGAATGGTAGCAGGCCAACCCGCGCAGCGACCGGATGGCGGCATCCACCGTGAAACCGACCAGGGGCGGGTTCTTGCTGCCGATCAAGCTGTCGAGGGGGGATATATCCGCGACCGGCAGCGGCAGCGTATTGACCCGCAGAACGAAATCTTCCAGCCCGCTGTAGGTTTCGTTCAGAGCGAAGCGCGGCAGATACAGGGGATCGCTGCCGCCATGGGCAACGCCGGAATGCTGGCCGAAAGCGGTCTCGAAGCCGAACGCCGCGACGCTCCTTTGTACCGCCAGACCCGCTTCGCCATAGGGATAGGCGAAAAGCGTGGGCCGTGCGCCAAGCTCTTCGTCGAAGCGGGCCAGCGATCGCTGCATTTCAGCCTCGATCACGGCGGCGGACGCATCCGCCATATGCAGGTGGCTGGCGGTATGGGCGCCGATTTCCACGCCGGCGTCGCGCATCTCGCGAATCTGGTTCCAATCGACCATGCCGGCGTAACGCCTGTCGATCGCGTCGGTGGCGACGAACAGGGTGAAGGGCAGGCCGGCGGCCTTCAGGCGCGGCCAAGCCTCGGCATAAACCGACAGATAGGCATCATCGACGGTGATTCCGACGGTGCGGTCCGGCAGCTCCCTGCCTGACCGCAGGGCGGCAACGATCTCGCTTACCGGCAGGACCGTGTAGGGGCCTTGCGCCAGTTCCCTTATATGGGCTTCGAACTGTTCGATGCGCACATTGGTACTGGGATAAGCATCCTCGCCGAACCGGTGATACATAAGGATTACGGCAGAAGCGGCGGCGGCGGGCATGGCCGCGACTGCCAGCAGCGCCGCCGCCGCCATCAGCGTCAGACAGGTTCGCAATGGTCGCTCCTCTCGAAAGCCATGGAACGATCCTTGGTATAAATTCAACCGGGACACTATGTTATACCAAGGCTCGCTGATAAAGACACATTTGACCGGTTTCCCTTGACCGCTCGTCAGGCGCGGAATCGGCAATGGCCGAGGCCTGCGCCCGGCAAAAGGATGGGAATTCGATGAATCTGCTGGCGATCGACTGCGCGACCAACGCCTGTTCGGCGGCGCTGTGGCTGGGCGACGGTCCGGGTCCCAGCCGCCATGCGGTCATGCAGCGCGGCCATGCCGAGGCACTGATGCCGATGGTGGCCGAAATCATGGCCGAGGCGGAGTTGGATTTTGCCGATCTGCAAGCCATCGCGGTGACTACGGGGCCTGGCGCCTTCACCGGCATTCGCATCGGCCTGTCGGCGGCGCGCGGTTTCGCGCTGGCCGCCGGGTTGCCGGTCATCGGCGTGACCACGTTGGAGGCGGTAGCCGCGGCACAGAACGGCGCCGGGCACAAGTTGCTGGTCGCCCTGGATTCCAAGCGCGACGATATTTATGTCCAGCTGTTCGGACCGGACGGGTCGGCGCATGGCGATCCTGCCGCATTGCTACCCGAGGAAGTGGACGCCGTCCTGCCCGCCGGACAGACCGTGGCTCTGGCCGGCGACATGGCCGACAGGGTGCTGTGCGCTCAGGCCGACCGCGACCCTCCGCTGATACGGCTTGCCGGACCCGACCTGCCCGACGCTGCCGTCATCGCCCGGATCGCAGCGGGGCGATTGGCGGACGAGCCGCCGGCCGCCGATGCGCCGCCACCCGCCGCCCTGTATCTTCGTCCACCCGACGCGGTTCCCCTTGCCGAGCGCAAGGCCGGCGGGAAATGACCCGGCCTGTCCGTAGCGGCGCCGAATTCACGATCGGCGACGCGACCCCTTTCTCGGCGCCGCTTATCTCGGCCCTGGCCGAAACCGCAAGCGGCGATGCATGGAGCGTCGATGTCGTCGCCAAATTCCTGGCCCTGCCGGGGTCCTTCGGACTGATCGCGCAAGAGGTGTCGCAGCCGCTCGGCTTCCTGCTGGCGCAAATGGCGGCGGATGAGGCGGAAATTGTCAATATCGCCGTTGCACCGCCGGCCAGGCGCCGGGGCATCGGTGCCGCGCTGGTGGCCGAGGCGGCGGCGCGGGCGCGCAAAGGCGGGGCACAAAAGATGTTTCTCGAGGTCGCCAGCGACAACGTTGCGGCGCGCGCCTTATACGAAAGGCAGGGTTTCATACAAGCGGGAATGAGGCCCGATTATTACCACAGGGGTGCTGTTAGTAATATGGATGCGTTAATTTTGCGTCTGGATTTAATAACAATTGAGAGTGACTAGATTTCAAAACTGGGGAGAATCGTTAGAATTTTTACAATTCGAATAATTGATAAAGAATCTTGTGGACAGTAGACTACAGTTTAATTAAATCAACTGGCCATGCATAAAGCCTGCAGACTCGTTTGCTTAACATGCGGGCTTGCGGCAAGTCATTTTGGAATATTATACCGCAAAGGGTTATAGAAGCGATGGCCGAACAGAAAGACAACGCGCTGAATCCGGAAGAACTGCTGTCCCTGACTTCCGATATCGTGGCGGCGCATGTATCCAACAATACAGTTGCCGTAACGGATCTTCCCGGCCTGATCGAGCAGGTCTACAAGACGCTGTCGAGCGTCGGCGGGGCAGGCGAGCCCGCGGCGGACCGCCCGACACCCGCGGTGCCGATCAAGAAGTCGGTGACCCCGGACTTTATCATCTGCCTCGAAGACGGCAAGAAACTGAAGATGTTGAAACGGCATCTGAAGACCGCCTACGACATGTCGCCGGACGACTATCGCGAGCGCTGGGGCCTGCCCTCGGACTATCCGATGGTGGCGCCGAACTACGCCAAGCAGCGCAGCAAGCTGGCCAAGGCCATCGGGCTGGGCACGCAGCAGCGAAAGCGCAAGAAACGCTGATGCCGGCGCGGGCGGCATTCGCCTGTATGACGATCCATCCAAGCGGGGGGGTCGGAGTCTGACGTCTCGCGTCGAAATGCTTTGCCGGGAAAAGGGCCTGAAGATGACCAAGCAGCGCCGCGTTATCGCGCGCGTGCTGTCTGAATCCGACGACCACCCCGATGCCCAGGCGCTGTTCCGCCGCGCCGCGCGAGTCGACCCGCGGATCAGCCAGGCGACGGTTTACCGCACCGTCCGGCTGTTTGAGGAAACCGGCATCCTGGAGCGGCGCGACTTCGGCGACGGGCCGAAACGCTATGAGGAGGCGGCCGGCGAGCATCACGATCACCTGATCGATGTCGATACCGGCGAGGTCATCGAATTCCACAACGAGGAAATCGAGCGCCTGCAGGAAGTAGTCGCGCGCCAGCTGGGCTTCAAGCTGGTCGACCATCGCATGGAGCTCTACGGCGTAAGGCTGGACCGCAAGAAAAAAGTGTGAGCGGTGGCGGACCGGCGAGCGGTACAACGGTTGCTGCGGGAGTCGACGCGATCGCGGCGCAAAATATGCATCAGAGACCAGTGGCGCGCGACGATTGCCACGCAGAGTCGCTTGTCCTGGTCTGGCCGCCCTTCGATTGACGCGCCGGCGCAATGGCTTACTTGCCTTGATTGGGCATATGCACCGGTGATAGTCTCCTTTAACGGGATTTTCACATCGGCCTGTTGTAATTGGCGGATGAAACCACATTTTGGGGGCTGAGGAATGTCGGCGCATGTCCGCGTCGCCCGACTGACAAGGTTCTGAACGTTATGACTGGATGGGTTCGACCCTGCGAATGACACCGCGCCCCGCTGCAAGCGCGCCAAGGAAGTAGCCCTTGGCGAAAAAGCTCTTCATCAAGACATACGGCTGCCAGATGAATGTGTACGATTCCGCCCGCATGGCCGACGTACTGCAGCCGCTTGGCTACGCCATGACGGATTCGCCGAACGGCGCCGACATGGTTATCCTGAACACTTGCCATATCCGCGAGAAGGCGGCCGAAAAGGTCTATTCGGAATTGGGCCGGCTGCGCCGCCTGAAGGACGCCAGGGAAAACGGCGGCGACGGCCGTATGACGATCGCGGTAGCGGGTTGCGTGGCGCAGGCCGAGGGCGAGGAGATCCTGGCCCGCGCACCCTATGTCGACATGGTGTTCGGCCCGCAGACCTATCACCGCCTGCCGGAGATGGTTGCCCAGGCCAGCCGCGCCGGCGGCGCCGTGCTGGACGTGGATTTCCCGGTCGAGGCGAAATTCGACCATCTTCCCGACCATAATGGGCCGCAGGCAACGTCTGCCTTCCTGTCGATCCAGGAGGGTTGCGACCGGTTCTGCACCTTCTGCGTGGTGCCCTATACGCGGGGCGCGGAGTTTTCGCGCGACGCGGCGGCGATCGAGGCGGAAGCCCGCAAGCTGGCCGGGGCGGGAGCGCGCGAAATCACGCTGCTGGGCCAGAACGTCAATGCCTGGCATGGCGAAGGCACGGACGGCAGGGACTGGCGGCTGGGCCGACTGATCCACCATCTGGCGGCAATCGACGGGCTGGACCGCATCCGCTACACCACCAGCCACCCGCGCGACATGGACGACGAGTTGATCGAGGCTCACGGCGCGGTGGACAAGCTGATGCCCTATCTGCACCTGCCGGTGCAGTCAGGCAGCGACCGCATCCTGGCGGCGATGAACCGCCAGCATACGGCCGACGATTATCTGCGCATCGTCGACAAACTGCGCGCGGCGCGTCCCGATCTGGCCCTGAGCTCGGACTTCATTGTCGGCTTCCCGGGCGAGACCGACGCGGATTTCGCGGCGACGCTGCGGCTGGTCAACGAAGTCGGCTATGCCGGCGCCTATTCCTTCAAATACAGCGCCCGCCCGGGTACCCCGGCGGCCGCGATGGAAGACCAGGTCCCGGAAAGCGTCCGCGACGAGCGGCTGGCCGGGCTGCAGCAATTGCTGGGCGAACAGGAAATCGCCTTCCACCGCACCAAGCTGGGCGCGGAATTCCCGGTTCTGTTCGAAAAGCCGGGCCGCAAGCCGGGCCAGGTGGCCGGCCGTTCACCCTGGATGCAGGCGGTGATCGTGGAAGCGCCGGCGACTATGATCGGTCGGATCGCGGACTGCCGGATCGTCGAAGTCGGGGCGCACAGCCTGCATGGCGAGGCTCTGGCGACCGCCGGCGGCAGCGGGACCGGCACAGAAAGGATATACGCGTGACCACAGCCGCCAAGGCACTGGACCCGGTCTCGATCGAGGTAGAATTCGAGGACAACCGCCTGCTGCCCACCGTGTTCGGCGAGCATGGCCGCAATCTGGCACGCATCGAGCAGCGCCTCGACGTATCGCTGAACAATCGGGGCAATCTGGTGACGATTTCCGGCCCCGCGGACTCAGTGGAGGCCGCGCGCGATGCGCTGGACCGGCTTTACCGGTCGGCCGGGCGCGGCCATCATGTCGACCAGGCGGAGGTAGACGCCGCGGTGCGTATGGCGGAAGGCGCCGACAGCGATACGGCGGTGGGCGCGGAGCCCTTCATCCAGACACGGCGCAAGCGCATCGTCGCTCGCTCTCCGAATCAGGCGCACTACATGCGGACCATCAGCGATCACGAGATGGTCTTCGCCACCGGCCCGGCGGGTACCGGAAAGACCTATCTGGCGGTATGCTCGGCGGTGGCGATGCTGACCGCCGGCAGGGTCGACCGTATCGTGTTGTCGCGCCCCGCGGTCGAGGCGGGCGAGCGACTGGGCTTCCTGCCGGGCGACATGCGCGAGAAGGTCGATCCCTACATGCAGCCGCTGTACGACGCGCTTTACGACGCATTACCGGCGGAACAGGTGGTGAAAAGGCTGGAGACAGGCGAGATCGAGATCGCGCCCCTGGCCTTCATGCGCGGCCGGACGCTGTCCAACGCCTATGTCATCCTGGACGAGGCCCAGAATACGACGCCGGTGCAAATGAAGATGGCGCTGACCCGCATCGGCGAGAACAGCCGCATGGTCATTACCGGCGACCTGACCCAGGTGGACCTGCCGGGCGGCCAGCGTTCGGGGCTGGCCGACGCGCTGGAGACGCTGGCCGGCGTGAAGGGCATCGAGTTCGTTCACTTCACCCAGGCCGACGTGGTGCGCCACGAGCTGGTGACCCGGATCATCCAGGCTTATGACCGCAGCGACGCCAACAAGGGCGACGCGAAATGAGCGGCAGCCTGACCATAGAGATCGGCCGCTCGGGGGAGGGTTGGACCGGCGCGCTGTCCGATGCGGAAGCGATTGCGCGCCGCGCGGCGGATGCCGCCTGGAAAGCAGCTGGTTCCGGGACCGCGGAACTGAGCATCCTGTTGAGCGATGATGCGGAAGTACGGATACTGAACCGGGATTATCGGGCCAAGGACAGGCCGACCAACGTACTTTCCTTCCCCGCCGGCGACGAGGGTGCGGCGGGGCGCCCCCGGCTTCTGGGCGACGTCGTGCTGGCGCTGGAAACGATCGAGCGCGAGGCAGCAGCGCAGTCGAAGCCGCTGGCCGACCATTTGAGCCATCTTACTGTGCATGGCGTCCTGCATCTGCTGGGCCATGACCACCAAACCGAAACGCAAGCCACCGCCATGGAGGCGCTGGAGACCGAAATTCTGCGCGGACTGGGGATCGCCGATCCCTATGCCGCGCTGGACGAGACGGTCGGGTAGCAGGGAATGTCCGAAGAACCTCCGTCTAGCAGGCAATCGCCCGGCGACAATGGAACCGCCGAAGAGACCCGCAAGCAGGGATGGCTATCATCCCTGTTCCGCGGATTGCGCGGCAAAAGCAATGGCGAAAGCTCGCTGCGCGACAGCGTCGAAGCGCTGATCGAACGGCGCGAGGGACAAGCCGAGCCGATCGATCCCGAGGAACATACGCTGATCGCCAATGTGCTGAAGCTGGGCACGGTGACGATCGAGGACGCGATGGTGCCGCGCGCCGATATCGATGCGGTCGAGGACACGACCCCGCTGGACGAGGTCGTCGCGGCAATGATCAAAAAGGGCCATTCGCGCATCCCGGTCTATCAGGGCACGCTCGACGACGTCATCGGTATGATCCATATCCGCGACGTGCTGGGCGCGGTGGAGCGCACCAATGGCAGCATGAAGCGGCCCAACCTGCGCAGCCTGGTCCGCGAAGTGCTGTTCGTCGCACC
>CAJHYK010000408.1_pt1 | contig 12551 bp, 11 predicted proteins | sample 9198691 | NCBI WGS metagenome assembly CAJHYK01 (sample SAMEA7708355, study PRJEB35096) | sediment metagenome | biome: marine neritic benthic zone biome [ENVO:01000025]; feature: sediment [ENVO:00002007]; material: shallow marine sediment [ENVO:03000034] sea grass bed [ENVO_01000059] ...
GGCAGGTTTTTCCGTTTTCCACCCCCTCCCAACCCTCCCCCGCCAGCGGGAGAGGGCTTTTTTCTTCGAGGCGGGCGAGCCCCTCTACCGCTGGCGGGGGAGGGGTTGGGGAGGGGGTGGACAATAAAGACTCTGCCGGCAAGGCCGGCGCCGTTCTCAGCCTTGCACCGAAAGGGTCGCAGCCCCGCTTACTCCGCCGTTCTCTCCAGCGCTTCCTGGGCCTGCAGCCAGGCGGCCTCGGCGGCGGCGATGGCCTTGTCGGTTTCGGCGGATTGGCGGTTGAGCTCGGCGAGCTTCGCGGGCGGGCCGTCGTAGAGTTTCGGGTCGGCGAGCTTCGCGTGCAGCGCGGCTTTTTCCTTTTGCAGGCGCTCCAGTTTCGCCTCGGCGGCCTTCGCCTGTTTGCGCAGATCGGCCAGCGCCTCGCGGGCCCGGGCGCGCTGGCGGCGTTCCTCCTGGCGCGATACCGCCGGTTTTCCCTCGGGCTTCTGCTTGGCCTGGCGGCGCGCCTCGCGGCCGCCCTCGACGACCTGCCGGCGGTAATCGTCGAGGTCGCCGTCGTAAGCCACGCAGGTGCCGTCGGCGACCAGCCACAGCCGGTCGGCGATCAGGCTGACCAGGTGGGTATCGTGGCTGACCAGCACCACCGCGCCCTGATAGTCGTTGAGCGCATGCACCAGCGCCTCGCGCGCGTCGACGTCGAGATGGTTGGTCGGCTCGTCGAGCAGCAGCAGATGCGGCGCGTCGCGGGTGATGCAGGCGAGCAGCAGGCGCGCTTTCTCGCCGCCCGACAGGTCCGCGATCCGGGTCTCCGCCTTCTGCCCCGACAGGCCGAAGCGGCCGAGCTGGGACCGCGCCTTGCTCTCCAGCCCGCCGGGCAGCAGCGAGGCCAGATGGGCGGCGGCGGTCATGCCGTCCGGCAGTTCCTCGAGCTGGTTCTGCGCGAAATAGCCGGCCTTCAGCTTGCCGGAGACGCGGATTTCGCCGTCGAGCGGCTGCAGCCGCTTGCCCAGCAGCCGCAGCAGCGTGGTCTTGCCGTTGCCGTTGGCACCGAGCAGCGCGATGCGGTCGTCCATGTCGATGCGCAGGCCGAGATGGCGCAGAATCGGCTTGTCCGCCGCGTAGCCGACCGAGACGTCGTTCAGCGTGAAGATCGGCGGGGCGAGCTGGTCCGGCGCGGGAAAGTCGAAGCTCTGCATGCGGTCCTCGACCACGGCGGCGATCGGCTGCATGCGGGCCAGCGCCTTGAGGCGGCTCTGCGCCTGGCGCGCCTTGCTCGCCTTGTAGCGGAAGCGGTCGACGAAGGCCTGGATATGCTCGCGTTCCGCCGCCTGGCGCGCGGCCAGTGCGGCCTGGTGGGAGGCGCGCTCGCTGCGCACCCGCTCGTAGGAATCGTAGCCGCCCTTGTAGGCGTCGAGCCTGCCGTCATGGAGATGGAGGATGCCGTCGACGGCGCGGTTCAGCAGGTCGCGGTCATGGCTGACCAGCAGCATGGTGTTGGGATAGCCGGCGAGGAAGCCTTCCAGCCACATCGAGGCTTCGAGATCGAGATGGTTGGTCGGCTCGTCGAGCAGCAGCAGGTCGGGCTGGGCGAACAGCACCGCGGCCAGCGCGATGCGCATGCGCCAGCCGCCGGAATATTCGCTGACCGGCCGCGCCTGCGCCGCCTCGTCGAAGCCCAGCCCGGCGAGGATGGTGGCGGCACGCGACTCGGCCCGGTGCGCCTCGATATCGGCCAGCCGTTCGTGGATCGCGGCGATGCGGTGCGCGTCGGTCACGGTTACCGATTCGGCCAGCAGCGCGGCGCGTTCGGAATCAGCCGCCAGCACGATCTCAAGCGGCGACTGCGTGCCGGTCGGCACTTCCTGCGCCACGCTGCCGATGCGCGCGCCGTTGCGCAGGCGGATCTCGCCGGCATCCGGCGCCGCCTCGCCGGCGATCAGGCCCAGCAGGGTCGACTTGCCGGTGCCGTTGCGGCCGATCAGGCCGAGCCGCGCCCCGGCGGGGACGCGCGCGCTCGCGCCCTCGAACAAAGTGCGTCCGGCGATGCGGTAGGTGAGCGAGTCGATGGTCAGCATGGCGGCGCTCATAGCACGCGTGCGGCCCTGATCAAAGATGTCGCGGGATGAAAAAGGCCGGATTCGATACTTGTCGGGCGGGTTATGCCCGTCTATAACCCCGCGACCGTTCCGCCCGGGCGTTTTCGGGCATGGAAACACAGAGGATTTACGAGGATATGGCTAAAGAACGCACTCTTTCGATCATCAAGCCGGACGCGACGCGCCGCAATCTTACGGGCAAGATCAACGCCCGCTTCGAGGACGCCGGCCTGCGCATCGTCGCGCAGAAGCGCCTGTGGCTGACCCGAGGCCAGGCCGAGGCCTTCTATGCGGTGCACAAGGAACGCGCCTTCTTCAAGGATCTGTGCGCCTTCATGGTGTCGGGCCCGGTGGTGGCCCAGGTGCTGGAAGGCGACAATGCGGTGGCCAAGAACCGCGAGGTCATGGGCGCCACTAACCCGGCCCAGGCCGACGCCGGCACGATCCGCAAGGATTTCGCCGAATCCATCGAGGCCAACTCGGTGCATGGTTCGGATTCCGCGGAAAACGCCGCCATCGAGATTGCCTTCTTCTTCAGCGCGATGGAAATCGTCGGCTGAGGATTTTCCCGCCTTTGCGGCGGCGGGGGCAGCGGAAAACAAAAAAGGGGCGCGCCCGCCGGACGCGCCCCTTTTCGTTTTCCGCCTGGACTCCTAGACGAACGCCCAGCCCAGAAGCAGAAGCACGACGAGCGTCGCCGCGCCGGTGACGATCATCAGCTTCCATATATGGTCCCAGGTTTTCAGATTTTCCTCGGGCGCGTTTTCGAAGTCCAGTTTGTGTTCGGCCATTTCTCAAACCCCTGCTGAATCGATTATTCGGCGCCCTTGGTATACCGAAGCGCGGAATTTGGCAAGTCAGACTAGGTCGGGATTGCGCAGCGAATCAACCTTGCCGGGCGCGTCCACGATCGCGCGGTCGCCCACCACGCGCACCCGTCCCTCGGCCACCAGGCGTAGCGCCATGGGGTAGATCAGATGCTCCTGTTCGAGGATTCGCGCGGCCAGGCTGTCGGGCGTGTCGTCGGGCAGAACCGGCACGGCGGCCTGGGCGATGATCGGGCCGGTATCGACGTCGGGCCTTACGAAATGGACGCTGCAGCCGGCCAGCTTGACGCCTGCCGCCAAGGCCCTTTCGTGGGTGTCGAGCCCCCGGAACGACGGTAGCAGGGAAGGGTGGATATTGATCATGCGGTCCCGCCAGGCCTCGATAAACGGCGAATCGAGCAGCCGCATGAAGCCGGCGAGGCAGATCAGCTCCGCGCCATGGCGGCGGATCTCGGCGTCCATCGCGGCATCGAAGCCGGCGCGGTCGGGGAAGTCCTTGTGCGAGACGACGGCGGTGGCAATGCCGGCCGCGCGCGCATAATCCAGCCCCGCCGCATCGGCCCTGTTCGACAGCACAAGCACGATCTCGGCCGGATAGTCCGGCGCGGCGCAGGCCCGCACCAGCGCCTGCATGTTGCTGCCGCGCCCCGAGATCAGCACCGCGACCTTTCGCCGCACACTCATGCGGCGGCCTCGACCGTCACCGCCGGCCCGTCGCCGCGCGCCGCGATCCGGCCGATCCGGAAGACCGTCTCGCCCGAGTCGTCGAAGACCGCCGTCAGCGCGTCGGCCGCGTCGGGCGCCACGATTACGGCCATGCCGATGCCGCAATTGAATGTTCTGTACATCTCATGACGTGCGATGCCGCCGGCCTCCGCCAGCCAGCCGAAAACGGCCGGCTCATCCCAACTGGATGCGTTCAGATGGGCGGCCAGCCCGTCGGGCAGGACGCGCGGGATATTCTCGATCAGGCCGCCGCCGGTGATATGGGCCAGCGCATGGACCCCGCCCCGGGCGATCCCCGCCAGACAGCTTTTCACATAGATGCGCGTGGGCGCCAGCAGCGCCTCGCCCAGTGCCGTTTCCGGATCGAAGGGGGCCGGCGCCCGCCAGTCCAGTCCTTGCGTCTCAACCACCTTGCGGACCAGCGAGAAGCCGTTGGAATGCAGCCCGCTGGAGGCCAGCCCGAGAATGATGTCGCCCTCGGCGACCCCGCTGCCGGTCAGCACCCGGTCGCGCTCCACCGCGCCGACCGAGAAGCCGGCGAGATCGTAGTCGCCCTTGCCGTACATGCCGGGCATCTCCGCCGTCTCGCCGCCGATCAGCGCGCAGCCCGCCCGGCGGCAGCCCTCGGCAATGCCGGCGACCACGTCCCGCGCGGTCGCGACGTCCAGCTTGCCGGTCGCGAAGTAATCCAGGAAGACCAGCGGCTCCGCGCCCTGGACCACCAGGTCGTTGACGCACATGGCGACGAGGTCGATGCCGACGGTATCGTGGATGCCGGTGGCCAGCGCCACCTTCAGTTTCGTGCCCACCCCGTCGGTCGCCGCCACCATCAGCGGATCGCGATAGCCGGCGGCGGCGGGGTCGAAGAAACCGCCGAACCCGCCCAGCGCGGTATCGGCGCCGGGCCGCATGGTGCTGCGGGCCAGCGGCTTGATGGCCTGGACCAGTTCCTCGCCCGCGTCGATGTCGACGCCGGCGCTGCGGTAGTCCAGTCCGTCCTTGGGTGGTTCGGTTGGTATAGCGTCCTCGCTGCCAAGCTTGTATAAACGGGCGCCAAGATACTTGATCCGGTATGGTTTGCAATGATCGATAGCATGATGCAGAGACGCTTTTTTCGAACCGCCCTCGCGGCGCTGGCCTTCGCCATCCTGTCCGGCGGGCCGGTGGCGGCCCAGGAGCTGTTCGAGGTTACGGGCATAGAGGTGGACGAAAGCGCGAGCGACGAAGTCCAGGCGAAGTTCAACGCCATCGCCAGCGCGCAGCGCCGGGCGCTTCAGGTCGTGCTGCGCCGGCTGGTCCAGCCGGAGGATTACAGCCGCCTGCCGCAGATCACCGGCGAGACGCTGGCCCTGATGGTGCGCGACTACGATATCGCCGACGAGAAGCTGGGCGGCGGGCGCTACCTGGCGACCGTATCGGTGCGCTTCCTGCCCGAGCAGGTGTCGAACGCCTTGAAGGAGGCGCAGATCCCCTTTGCCATGACGCGCAGCCGCCCCGTCGTGGTGCTGCCGGTGTTCGACACCGGATCGGCACGCCGGCTGTGGGACGACCCGAATCCCTGGCGGCTGGCCTGGGACGCCCGGACGCCGCATCCGGGGCTGTTTTCGGTGGTGATGCCCGAGGGCGATTTATCGGACGTCGCCACCGTCAACGTGAACCAGGCGATCTCCGGCGACCCGGATGCCATGCTGGCGATCGGCGAGAAATACCAGGCGAGCGGCGCCATGGTCGCCGTCGCGTCGGTAAGCGGGAACCAGGCCAACCGGTCGGTCAGGGTAAATCTGCAATTCGTCGGCGGCAGCCATGACGGGACGACCGTCGAGCGGCGCTACAAGGGCAGCGGCGATCTGACTGCCTTTCTCGCCCAGGTCGTGGCCGATCTTCTCGACGGGCTGGAACGCGAATGGAGACAGCAAAACATCCTCGATTTCAGCCAGGAGGAAAGGATGTCCGTTCTGGTGCCCATCGAGGGGCTGGGCGGCTGGCGCGACGTGCGCGAGCGCCTGGATGGCATGGCGCGCATTCAGTCGATCGACATGGCGCGCATGTCGCAGAAAGAGGTCGAGCTCGACCTCGTTTTCGTGGGCTCCACCGACCAGTTGCGGAGCGCGCTGGCGCAGCGCGGCCTGGAACTGGTGTTTTCGCCGGACCATCCGCTATGGTTGCTGCGGCGGACCGGCGGCAACTGATTCACCCGGCCGGGCCGCGCAGGAGACGACCCCGTGACCATTTCGTGGAAGACGGTGCCCAACATCATCACGATTGCGCGGCTGATCGCAGTGCCGGTCATCGTCTGGCTGTTCCTGGTCGATAAAGTGACGATCGCGTTCTGGCTTTTCATCGGCGCCGGTGTTTCCGACGCGATCGACGGTTATCTCGCCAAACGGCTGGATGCGCGCTCGGTGCTGGGCAGCTATCTCGACCCGTTGGCCGACAAGCTGCTGCTGATCGCGGTTTTCATGCTGCTCGGGCGCGGCGGCTTCATTCCGCTCTGGCTGGTCATCCTGATCGTGGCGCGTGATGCGGCGCTGATGGGGATATCCACGCTGGTGGTGCGCAAGGACCGCAAGACGGCCATGCACCCGCTGATGATCAGCAAGCTGAATACCATGCTGCAGATCGTTTTGGCCGGATTGGTCCTGGCCCGGCTGGGGCTCGGCTTTCCCGATATCGGGGTGGGCCATGATATTCTGGTTTACGCAGTGGCGGTGACGACGACACTATCCGGCATCGCCTATCTGTGGCGGATGCATACCGGGTCGCCGACGGGAGGGGAAAAGTGACATACCAGCAACGCACCTGGGCCTGGGCGATCGGCCTGACGGTCTTTCTGCTGCTGCTCTATCTGTTGCGCGGGGTGATGCTGCCCTTCGTGGCCGGCATGGCGGTGGCCTATTTCCTCGACCCCGCCTGCGACTGGCTGGAGAAAAAGGGCAGCTCGCGCATGACGGCGACCGTATTGATCACCGCCGGCTTCTTCCTGGCGGCCATGCTGCTGCTGGTTCTGCTGGCCCCGGTGGCCTTCAACCAGATCGTCGAGCTGTTCAACAAGATTCCCGACTATGCGGACGCGGTTCGCGGCAAGATCGCGCCGCTGCTGGCGTGGCTGGAGCCCTATATCGGCAAGGACGGCGTGACGGAGTTGCTCCAGACCTTGAAGGCCAGCACCGGCGACGCGGTGAAATGGCTGGCGCGCCTGGCCGGCGGGATGGTGAACCAGCTGGAGGCGCTGGCCAACCTGCTGTCGCTGCTGCTGATCACCCCGATCGTGTCGTTCTACCTGCTGCGCGACTGGGACCATCTGGTGGCCAGGGTGGACAGCTGGCTGCCCCGGGCGCATGTGGAAACCATCCGCCAACAGTTCCGCGAAATCGACCGCACGCTGGCCGGTTTCGTGCGCGGGCAGGTAACGGTCTGCATTATCCTGGGCAGTTTTTACGGCATCGGCCTCACCCTCGTGGGCCTGGATTTCGGCTTCATCATCGGGTTTGCCACCGGGCTGGTTTCCTTCGTGCCGTTTTTCGGCATGCTGGCCGGCTTCGTCGTCGGCATGGGGCTGGCGATCGCCCAGTTCGACAGCTGGCTGTATGTCGGGCTGGTCGCCGCGGTATTCGCGGCCGGCCAGGTGCTGGAGGGCAATTTCCTGACGCCAAAGATGGTCGGCGAGCGGGTCGGCCTGCATGCGGTCTGGGTGATCTTCGCCCTGCTGGCATGCGGCGCCCTGTTCGGTTTCGTCGGTGTCTTGCTGGCGGTGCCGCTGGCCGCGGTGGTCGGCGTGCTGGTGCGCTTCGGAATGGATCGCTATCTGGAAAGCCCCCTCTACCTGGCCGATGGACCGCCGCCTGACAAAGACGGCGGGGAAGGTAATACTTGACGCCGCCGGCCCAGATTCCGCTCGACCTGCCGTATCGCGCCGCCATGGGCGCCGCCGATTTCCTGGTGGCACCCTGCAACCGCGACGCCGTGGCCTGGCTCGACCGCTGGCCCGATTGGCCGGGGCCGGCGCTGGTGGTCCATGGCGCGGAAGGCTGCGGCAAGACCCACCTGACCGATGTCTGGCGGGCGCAGAGCGGCGCGGCCGCCATCGAGCGCCGCGCGCTGACCACCGACACTGTACCGGCCCTGCTGGGCCAGGCACGGGCCTGCCTGATGGAGGATGCCGACCGCGGCTTCGACGAGCAGGCGCTGCTGCACCTCTATAACCTGCTGGCGGAGCGCAGCGGGCATCTGCTGCTCACCGCGCGCGGCCCGGTCTCGCGCTGGGGCGTCGCCCTGCCGGACCTGTCCTCGCGCCTGACCGCCGCGATGAGCGTGGCCGTCGGTGCGCCGGACGACGAATTGATCGCCGGGGTGCTGGTTAAGCATTTCCTGGACCGCCAGATCAGGGTAGACCCGGCGGTGGTGACCTACCTGCTGGGCCGCATGGAGCGCAGCTTCGCCGCGGCAAGACGGGTCGTCGCCGCGCTGGACAAGGCGGCGCTGGCCGGAAAGAAGGGAATAACCGTGCCGTTGGCGCGCGAGGTGCTGCGGCGGCTGGATAGCCATAATCAAGGGAGGGAAGACTGATGGATTTGGGGTTGAAGGGCAAAAAGGCGATCGTCTGCGCCTCGTCGAAGGGGCTGGGCAAGGGCTGTGCGATGGCGCTGGCGCAGGAGGGCGTCGAGCTGGTCATCAATTCGCGCTCGGCCGACGTGCTGGCGGCGACCGCCGACGAAATCCGCAAGGCGACCGGCGCGACGGTGACCCCGGTGGCCTGCGACGTGACCACCGAAGAGGGCCGCGCGGAGGTGCTGGCGGCCTGCCCGGACCCGGATATCCTGGTGAACAATGCCGGCGGCCCGCCGCCCGGCGACTTCCGCGACTGGGACCGCGACGACTGGATCAAGGCGCTCGACGCCAACATGCTGACGCCGATCTTCCTGATCAAGGCGACGGTCGACGGCATGATCGAGCGCAGGTTCGGCCGCGTCGTCAACATCACCTCGGGCGCGGTGAAGGCGCCGATCGACATCCTCGGCCTGTCCAACGGCGCGCGTGCCGGCCTGACCGGCTTCATCGCCGGCCTGTCGCGCAAGACCGTGCGCCACAACGTGACCATCAACAACCTGCTGCCCGGCGCCTTCGATACCGACCGCCTGCGCGCCAACATGAAGGTCTCCGCCGAGAAGGCGGGGGTGAGCGTGGAGGAATTCGCCGCGCGGCGCGCCGCCAGCGTCCCCGCCGGCCGGTTCGGCACGCCAGAGGAATTCGGCCATGCCTGCGCCTTCCTCTGCTCGGCCCATTCCGGCTACATCACCGGCCAGAACCTGCTGCCCGACGGCGGCGCCTTCCCGGGCACGATGTAGGGGCGGGGACTGCGCGACCTCCTCCTTCGAGACGGTTGCTTCGCAACTTCCTCAGAGCTTGTGAATCAATTCAAGCCGTGCCGTTCCGATCGTTTCCGAGCACCGCATGGGAAGGACGAAAAGAAGGTCCACCACAGAGGCACAGAGGCACAGAGATGGCGATGTTTCAGCGCTATACCGTTGTTATTAAATACAATTCTTCCGCAATGGCCACAGAGGGAAACTACGAAAACACCACCCCCTCTGTGTCTCTGCGCCTCTGTGGTAATCCTTCTTTACGCCCGCAAAACGGTCGATTGCGATAGATTCACAAACTCTCAGCATGAGGGCATAAACGGTGGAGCCTCATGCTGAGGAGGCTGCGTCAGCAGCCGTCTCGAAGTATGAGGTCGCTCGGTCAGTCCGGCCCCGCCCCTTGCCCCCCGCATGCCCGCCGGCGTAATCTTCCTTCTCATTGGGCCAAGTGGGCCAGATTGGGCGGGCCAGATTCATGCGGGAGTCGCTATTCCATCTGAAGCAGCAGCCGGGGGTCAGCATCCAGGCCGGGATCCGCGAGATGTTGGTCTCGGTGATCCTGAACGAGCAGTTGCCGGCCGACCGGCCGCTGCCGTCCTGCCGGGAGCTGGCGCGGCGGCTGGGGGTGTCGCGCAATACGGTGGTGCTGGCCTATCAGGGGCTGGTCGACGACGGCTTCATCATCGCGCGGCTGCGCAGCGGCTATTACGTCAATCCGGATATCCTGGAAAATCCGCCGCAACAACCACCCGAGGCGGCCGGTCCGCCCGTGGGCGAGCCCGACTGGGCGGCCCTGTTCCGGGTCCGCCCCGGCGTCCAGCCGAATATCGAAAAGCCGGCCGACTGGCAGTCCTATCCCTATCCCTTCGTCTATGGCCAGATCGACCCGGGCCTGTTCCCGATCGCCGCCTGGCGGGAATGCACGCGCCAGGCGCTGGGGCTGAAGGGCATCGGCCAGTGGACCGCCGACAGCCTGCAGATGGACGACCCGGATCTGGTGGAGCAGATCCGTACGCGGGTGCTGCCGCGCCGCGGCATCTGGGTGTCGCCCGACGAGATCCTGATCACGCTGGGGGCGCAGAATGCGCTCTATCTGCTGGCCAGCCTGTTCGTGACGCCGCAAACCACCGTGGCCATGGAAGAGCCGGGCTATCCCGATGTTCGCAACATCTTCGCGCTGAAGACGGACAAGATCCTGCCGATCCCGGTGGATGACGGCGGGCTGCCGGTCGACGAACGGCTGGACGGCTGCGACATGGTCTTCGTCACGCCCAGCCACCAGTTCCCGACCACGGTCACCATGCCGGCGGCGCGGCGCGAGGCGCTGCTGCGGCGCGCGGCGGAATCCGGCTTCCTGGTCATCGAGGACGACTACGAGTTCGAGACCAACTATATCGGCCGTCCCACGCCGGCGCTGAAATCCATGGACGAGGCCGGCCGGGTGATCTATGTCGGCAGCCTGTCCAAGACCCTGTTTCCGGGCCTGCGGCTCGGCTATCTGGTGGGCTCGAAGGCGCTGATCGCCGAGGCGCGGGCGCTGCGCCGCCTGATGATGCGCCACGCGCCCAACAACAACCAGCGCACCACCGCGCTGTTCCTGTCGCTGGGCCATCACGACGCGCTGGTGCGCCGGCTGCACCGGGTCTACCGCACGCGCTGGCAGGCGATGGACGACGCGCTGTCGCGCCACCTGCCGGAATCGGCGCGCGCCCCCAATTTCGGCGGCACCAGCGTGTGGGTGCGCGGGCCCGAGAATCTGGATGCGGCGGCGCTGGCGGCGCGGGCGCTGGAGGAGGGCATCGTCATCGAGCCCGGCCATGTGCATTTCGCCGTCGAACCGCGGCCGCGCAACTTCTTCCGGCTGGGTTTCTCGGCAATCCCGGAAGAGCGCATCGAGCCGGGCATCCGGCTGCTGGCGGACCTGGTCCACGGCGGCAGGACGGGAAGAGGGTAGGGCGCCGCTGGCACAGGCGAATGGACCCAACTGGCCCTATGAAGGGGCGCCCCGCCGGCCCTAAAACGGCCCCCATGCGCTGCGGTCCGTCCGCGCGACAGGGAGGAAACCGCCCGGGCCGCCGAACCGAAAGGCCCGCTGTTTCCATTATTGAATTCACGATCGGCGCCATCGACGGCTTGCGGCCCGGCGGCCGCCGATCGCCTTACTGCATGTTGGCTGGCCCCGTCCGGGCCGAACCTGGAGGATGTTGATATGACCCAGATGACCACGGAAGAAGCCTTCGTCAAAGTGCTGCAGCGGCACGGGATCGAACATGCGTTCGGCATCATCGGCTCGGCGATGATGCCAGTGTCCGACCTGTTTCCGAAGGCCGGCATCGCGTTCTGGGACTGCGCGCACGAATGCAATGCCGGGATGATGGCGGACGGCTTCACCCGGGCCAGCGGCAAGATGAGCATGATGATCGCGCAGAACGGCCCGGGCATCACCAACTTCGTCACACCGGTCAAGACGGCCTACTGGAACCACACGCCGCTGCTGCTGGTGACGCCGCAGGCGGCCAACAAGACGATCGGCCAGGGCGGTTTCCAGGAGATCCCGCAGATGGCGCTGTTCGAGGACATGGTGTGCTATCAGGAAGAGGTGCGCGACCCGTCCCGCATCGCCGAAGTCCTGAACCGGGTGATCGAGCAGGCATGGCGCGGCAGCGCGCCGGCGCAGATCAACGTGCCGCGCGATTTCTGGACGCAAATCGTCGATATCGAGATCCCGGAGACCGTCAAGCTGGAGCGTCCGGCGGGCGGCGAGCAGGCGATCGCCGCAGCGGCGAAGCTTTTGTCCGAAGCCAAGTTCCCGGTGATCCTGAACGGCGCCGGCGTGGTGCTTTCGGGCGGCATTCCGGCGTCCGCGAAACTCGCCGAGAAACTCGGCGCGCCGGTCTGCAGCGGCTATCAGCATAACGACGCGTTCCCGGGCTCGCACCCGCTCTCGGTCGGGCCGCTCGGCTATAACGGCTCCAAGGCGGCGATGGAACTGATCGCCGGGGCCGATGTGGTGCTGTGCCTGGGCACCCGGCTCAACCCGTTCTCGACCCTGCCGGGCTACGGCATCGACTACTGGCCGAAGGACGCAAAAGTCATCCAGGTCGACATGAATGCGGATCGCATCGGGCTGACCAAGAAGGTCGCCGTCGCCATCCAGGGCGATGCCAGGCTGGTCGCCGAGCGCCTGCTCGGACAACTCCCGGCCGATGCGGGCGATGCCGGCCGCGAAGAGCGCGAGGCGGCGATCCATCGGACGCGGTCCGCCTGGCAGCAGCAGCTTTCGTCGATGGATCACGAGGACGACGATCCGGGCACCACCTGGAACGAGCGCTCGCGCAAGCGCGAACCGGAGAAGATGTCGCCCCGCATGGCGTGGCGCGCCATCCAGGCGGCGCTGCCCAAGGACTTCATCATGTCGTCCGACATCGGCAACAACTGCGCCATCGGCAATGCCTATCCGACGTTCGAGAACGGCCGCCGTTACCTGGCGCCGGGCCTGTTCGGGCCCTGCGGCTACGGCTTCCCGTCGATCCTGGGTGCCA
>CAJHYK010000461.1_pt1 | contig 12468 bp, 9 predicted proteins | sample 9198691 | NCBI WGS metagenome assembly CAJHYK01 (sample SAMEA7708355, study PRJEB35096) | sediment metagenome | biome: marine neritic benthic zone biome [ENVO:01000025]; feature: sediment [ENVO:00002007]; material: shallow marine sediment [ENVO:03000034] sea grass bed [ENVO_01000059] ...
GCTCGACTTCCTGCGCTTCCCGCTCGGCGATATGCCGAAGACCGAGACGCGCGCCGCGGCCGAGCGCTTCGATCTGCCGGTCGCGGCCAAGCCGGACAGCCAGGACATCTGTTTCGTGCCCGACGGCGGCTATGCGCGGATCGTCGAGAAACTGCGCCCCGAAGCCGCCGAGCCGGGCGAGATCGTCGACCTCGACGGGCGGGTGCTGGCCCGCCACGAGGGCATCGTCAATTACACGGTCGGCCAGCGCAAGGGGCTCGGCATCGGCGGGCGCAGCGAGTCGACGGACCCGCTTTACGTGGTGCGGCTCGAGCCGGAGGCCCGGCGCGTCGTCGTCGGCCCGCGCGCGGCGCTGGCCTGCGGCACGGTGCGCCTGGGCGAGGTCAACTGGCTGGGCGGCGGATCGATCCCGTCCGAGGGCTTGGGCGTCCAGGTCAAGCTGCGCTCCACCATGGCGGCCGTGCCGGCAACCCTCTACCCGGCGGGTCATGGCGCCAAGGCGGTACTCAACGACCCGGCGCACGGCGTCTCCCCCGGCCAGGCCTGCGTCATCTATGACGACGAGCGTGTGCTGGGTGGTGGATGGATTTTGCGCCAGGAAGACAGCGCGGCGGCCCGAAAGTCTGGACATGCTTCACCGGCGCAACTATATGCCCGGTGAGGCCAGCCGCCCGCTTGACAGCGCCGCGTCTCTGGCCTTATAGCGTTCCCGCAGTCGCGGCGGAGTAGCTCAGTTGGTTAGAGCAGGGGAATCATAATCCTCGTGTCGGGGGTTCAAGTCCCTCCTCCGCTACCAATTCCATCGTTGTTTCTCCCTCGCCCGGCCGCGTCGACCGGGCGAGGTTGCGGAGCGCGGCGCTCAACCGAGATACCTTTCCCAGATTTTCCTGACCTCATCGCTGAGCGTGGCCGGATCGAAAGGTTTGCTGACAACATCGGTCGCACCGATTTCCTTGAATTTCTCGATCTCCCGCGGCTGCGCCTTGGCGGTCATGAAGACGATGGGCGTATCGGTCATGCCCGGTATCTTTTGGAGTTCCCGAAGCGTGGTCGGCCCGTCCATTCCGGGCATCATCACGTCGAGCAGTATCAGGTCCGGCCGGAAGATGGGCGCTTTTTCGAGGGCTTCCCGGCCGGATGCGCATGTTTCCACGACGAATCCACCGATCGCTTCGAGGGCCAGTCTGGCAATCTCCTGGATATCGGGTTCGTCTTCGACATGAAGTATCCTAGTGAGCGAGGTCATTCGTATTGCCTTTTGTTTTGATGGCATGAATTACGGAATGTATGGCGTCCAGCAGGTCCTCGTTGCTGGTTTGGGACTTGACCAGCACGTTCTCTATATCGTGGGCCAGAACCTCGGATTGCTCCTTTGCCGAAAAAACGATGACGGGCGTGGCCGGAAAGCCCGGTCTACGCATTAGCGGCAGTAAATCCTCTCCGCGTCCGTCCGGCAGCACCAGGTCCAGAATCACGAGATCGAACTGCGTATCCTGCAAAAGACGCCGTGCCGCCGCCACACTGGAAACGGCCGTAACGCTGGCATTATCCCCGACGAGGGCTGTGACCACCTGGACGATGTCATCGTCGTCCTCGATATGAAGAATGCAGGGCTTGCTGTCGTCCGCATTGCGTACGGCAAGCCGCACGCATTCCTGCAACCGCTTGTGGTCGATCGGCTTCTGTATCCAGTCGATGATTCCGATCGCGTCGCCGTTCACTATGTCTTTCGTCTCAGACGCTCTTGCCGAAATCACAACGACCGGCAGGTTTCGGGTTCGGGGCTCGTCGCGAAGCTCCTTGATGAGCGAGAGCCCGTCCTGATCCGGTAGACCAAGGTCCAGGGTCATCGCATCGTAGCCGCCCTGCGCCAGCATCTCTTTGGCTGCGCCGGCGCTGCGGGCGATTTCCGTGTCGAATCCGCTTTGACGTAGCATTATGTCCAGCAAGGTCGCGATGTCGGGTTCGCTCTCGCAGACAAGGATCCTGTATCGGCCGACTCGCTGCCGCGGTTCGACCAAATCCACCGCCGGCTCATCGCACATCGGCAAATCGAAATAGAAGGTGGAGCCTTTTCCGGCCTTTGTCTCGAAACCGATGGTTCCGCCATGCTGCTCGACGATGGCTTTGGTGATGCTCAGGCCGAGGCCCGTGCCGCCTTTCTGCCGGGTGTCCGACGAGTCGGCCTGGGAAAACTTCTCGAAAATTCTGGCCTTGAACTCTTTCGGAATGCCGGGACCGCGGTCGGTCACCGATATCCGGACGGAGTCGCCGTGCGGCGTAACGGAAATGTCCACCTGAGCCCCTTCCGGCGAATATTTCGCAGCATTGGACATCAGGTTGGACAGAACCTGCATCAGGCGATCCTCATCGCCTTCGATCATCGCTACCGGCGACATGGCCTTCAGAGCAAAGGTGACGCCATGTTCGTCGCCATATCCCTTGTTCGCCTCGAGGGCATGTTCGACAATGGCCGTCACATCCACCGGTTTCAGATGGAAGTCCATCTTTCCGGCCTCGATCTTTTCCATGTCGAGAATATCGTTGATCAAATGCACCAGCCGGTCGCTGTTCTTGTAGGCGATTTCCAGCATCGCTTTCGGTTTCCCCGGTATGTCGCCCACCGCCCCGGCCCTGATCAGGCCAAGCGAACCTTTGATGGAAGTCAGCGGTGTGCGGAGTTCATGGCTCACCGTGGAGACGAACTCGCTCTTCATGCGTTCCATCCGCTTGCGCTCCGTGACGTCGCGGACGATGCCGGTGAACATGCGCTGTCCCGCGACCTGCATCTCGCTTACGGCCAGTTCCAGGGGAAACGTCGTGCCGTCCTTGCGCAGTCCCTCGACCTCCCGGCCGATCCCGATGATCTGGCGGTTGCCGGTTTCGCGGTATCGTTCGAGATAGCCATCATGTTCGCCGCGATAGGGCGCCGGCATCAAATCCTTGATGTTGCGGCCGATGATCTCTTCTTCCGCAAATCCGAAGATAAGTTCGGCGGCGGGGTTGAAGCTGTCGACGGTTCCGCGCTCGTCAATTGTGATGATGCCATCCACAACGGTTTCGACGACCGCGCTGAAGCGCGCTTCCTTGTCCCTGATTTCCTGACTGCTCAATTCCTGGGCTTTGGCGTAGGCCATAGCATCGGCAGTCGCGCGCCGAAGCTCCAGAAGATCAATAACCAGGCTGCCCAGATCGGCTAGAATACGCTTCTGATCTTCGGTAAGGTTCTTCGGCTTGATGTCGATGACGCAAAGCGTTCCCAGTCTAAATCCGTCAGCGGTGCGAAGCGGGGCGCCGGCATACAGGCGAATCCCCGGATTCCCGGTTACCAGAGGATTGTTCTCGAACCGGGCGTCCCGGGTCGCGTCGGCGACAACCAGCAGTTCGTCACCCGTGATTGCGTGGGCACAAAACGCTAAGTCCCACGGCGTTTCCGTAGCGTCGAGGCCATAGCGCGACTTGAACCATTGGCGGCTTTCGTCGACCAGCGAGACAAGCGCAATCGGCACGTCCAGATACGCCGCCGCAATGCGGGTAATCCGGTCAAAGCTCTCCTCCGGCGCCGTGTCGAGTATTTTGTATCGGTGAAGTGCGGCAATACGTCCGCGATCGTTTTTCGGAACGGGTGGTTTCATGACTGTGAATGTCCTGGATAGCAGGTCAGTGGGCAGATGGCGCTGGGACGCGGGTCATCCGCGCGTCACCGGCCAAACAGCATGGTTGCAGGCAAACGATTCCGCCGCCTGGATTTTCGCCAAATGCGAGAACGATTCGCTAATTGCACATGCAATGCTAAATTGTGATGTCTGCACATCCCGCTACCGAATTCGGATTGGCGTTGGGTGACAAGACATACGGAACAGCAACGGGCTGAAGATACTCGCGCTCCCTGTATTAGATGCGAAGGCGGGGCCGGATGGCCGTCTTTTCTGGCGTATTTGTAATTTCGTCTCGGAGCGATAAAACCGGACATTCCTCTGACCGGACTTGACCTCCGTGGCAGGTCTCTTCGATGGCTGATTTCAGACCGGATACCGCCTTCTCGATGCGCCGCCAAAGCCCGTCCACGTTCGTTTCGGTTGGTCGAGGAAGGGATATGCATGTCGCTTCGAGACGCTGCGCCGCGCCGCTGATTTCGGCATAGCCGAAGACTGCGCCGGAACCGGCTAATTTGTGAGCGATAACACGCAGCAGTTCGATGCCCTCGTATTGCTCCGCTGGCGACCGGCCATTTCTTGCGGCCCGGCTGGCATGATCAATTGCCTGCTTTTTCTGGGGGAGAGTTTCCCGGTATTCCAAACGGAGAGCTTCATATTTGTTTTTGTAGCTCTCGGGGCCCTTGTTCATCTTTTCAATTTCCTGACGGTTCGCATTGTCGCGGAGGACGCTAGCCCCGATTCTATGCAAATTCGGGGCCAGAACCTCGTCGCACCGTCAACAGATTCAAACTATTTTTGCGGGAATTATATTCTATTATTGCTCGCGATATTCTGCGTCGTCTGCCATTTCCCTTCGTGCCGCATCCGCATGCCGGGAGTGCTTCGTCGCCTAAATAGCGATCCAGCAGTTGCAACATTGACGAGCGGACGTTGGCGGCATCCCGGTTGGTGCGGCAATGTGGTCGCATGCCCTGACGAGCGGTGCCAAGAACTGAGTTGGTAATGAAAAATTAATCGATAAAGCATAATACTAACGGCGTTGCCATCACCGGAAAGAGGCAGCTTCGTATACGCGATTAACGCCAATTAGATTTGATACGGATCTTACATGCAAAACGCCAACAACGCCCTGTCCGTCCTGATCATGGATGACGACGAACTTCTGTTGACGCTGCTGGAACATAAGCTCGAACAGCGCGGGCTGGTGGTTCGCGTCGCCACGGATGGCCAGGTCGGCCTGGAAGCCGCGGTCGAAAACAAGCCCAGTTTGATCGTCCTTGACGGCATGATGCCGACGATGGACGGATTCGAGGTTTTGCGCCGCTTGAAAGAGCGTGCGGACACCAGGGATATTCCGGTGATCATGCTGAGCGCCAGGCGCCTCGAACAGGACATCGTGAACGGACTCAACCTGGGGGCCGCCGACTATCTTGTTAAGCCCTTTATGCCTGAGGAGCTCTTCCTCAAGATTCAGCGGCACCTCAAAGACAAATGGCCCGCCGCTTGACTTCCCTCCGCCGATTGAGGCAACCGGTCGCATGTGCCGTCGTCGCAGCCGTTCTGTGGGCCGGAACGGCACTTTGCGCCGTGGCAGACGAATTTCAACAACTGGTTGATCAGGCGGTTCGCGCCCAGGAAGCGGGAAATCTCTCTGCCGCCGCCGAAAAATATACCGAAGCGGCCGCGCTCGCCCCAGGCAATGTCGAGGTTCTGTTTCGTCTCGCGCTTGTGCAGGGATATCTCGGTGAATATGCGGCGGCTCTGGAAACAACGGATAAAGGGTTGGCAATCGACCCGCGGAACACCGACCTGAGGCTTGCCCGCAGCCGCATTCTTGGCTGGTCAGGACGGTATGCCGAAGCCCGGCGTACGGTCAATGCAGTGATCGCCGAACAACCGCAAAACGCCGAAGCCCATACGGTCAAGGGCCGCATCGAATTCTACGACGGTAGACTGGACTCAGCGCATTCGGCCTTTGCCGAGGCGCGCAGACTCGATCCCGGCAATGCCGAGGCCGCGGCCGGATTGGCCGATGTCGCTCGCGCTCGAGCCGGCGACAAGACGCCGCGTTGGCGAATCGACACCGGATATCTGCACAGCCGGTTTTCCCGTGTGGACCTTGCGGATTGGCGCGAGGGTTTCATTCGGATTGAGCATCGATGGCCCAGCAATACCGCACTCAGCTTCCGGGTCGATACAAGCAACCGGTTCAGCGAAACGGAGACATCGGTAGGTGTCGGCATAGCGCAGCGTTTCAACGCCGCCGTTTATGGCTATCTGGAAGGCTCCATGGCACCCGCGGCGGATTTTCTGCCCCGTTCGATGGTCGCGGCCGGCGGCAGTCTTCGAATTCTCAAAAATGAGGGCGTCATCGGCGACAGCATGCTGACCGCCACCCTTCGCCACAGGCGCTATGCTACCGGCGACGTCCAGAATATCGAACCCGGTATCCAACAGTACGCCTTCGACGGCCGGCTTTGGCTCGCAGTAAAATGGGTGAATGCCTTTGATCGCGAAGCCGACACCCGTTTAGCCGGATGGTATGGGCGAGTTGACTGGCAAGTGGCACAGTTTTTGCGTGTGTATGGCGGCCTTAGCGACATGCCTGAAACAGAAAGCGGGGTTACTGTGGAGACGCGGAGTCAATTTGGCGGGCTGGCGGTTGATCTGACTCCCAATATCCGCCTGAATATCGACCTGGCGCGGGAGGATCGCGCCGGCTCATACATCCGCAATGTTTATGGTCTGGGGGCAACCCTGCGTTTTTAACGCCAGGGCCCCGTTCACAGGTCCCGACATGAACCCGCTCATATCGATAACCCTCCTGTCGATAATATGGTGGACCTCCATCGCCTTGGCCGCGCTGACGACGATGACCATGGGACGGTTGATCGTGCAGCGACTGTACCAGGACCGGCGTGCGCTTAAACTGAAGGAGCGCAAGAAGACCCTGGCACTGCTTGCGATGATTTATCTGGATGCGCCCAACGACGACCGGAAGGTCAAGGATATCTGCCGGAACTTCGACATAAACATCCTGCACGAGGTCGTCAGCGATTTGGTGGAGGGCAAGCGCCGCCTGGCGCAGTACCGAATCGACCGGGACCTCCTGCGTGAGATCGTACATGACCTGTTGGGCTCCGTCCGCGGCGCCTCGCGCGCACGCCTGATCGGGCTGCTGAAGGAAACCGGGGTCCACGACACTTGCCTCGCGGATATCAACGACAGCCAGGTTAGCGTCCGGATGGCTGCCGTCGAAACGCTTTCGCTGTTCGACGAACCTGAAATCGTCGAGACCCTGCGCGGCGCGCTGGATGATCCGGAGCCCTATGTCCGTCTCGCGGCGGCAAAGTCGCTGGCCGAAATCGGAGAAGGTCTTTCGATCGATGATTTGATTGAGAAGCTGGACATCGGCATCACCGTTCGGTCGCGCATGCTGCGTGAAATATTCCGACTGTTCGCCCAGCGCAACACCGATGATCTGGTTCGGCTTCTCGAACAGGATCCACCGGAGATGGTGACCGCACTTGCGATATATGCGCTTGGCACCCGGCAGGACTTCTCATTGATTCCCGCAATCACCCGACATGCTGGCTCACCGTCGATCGATGTCCGCGCCGAAGCCATGCGCGCCCTTACGGCCATCGGCCACCCTGCCGCCGAAGCAACGGTTCTGCATTCCCTTGAGGACGAATCGTGGGAAGTGCGCACCGAGGCGGCGATTTGCGCCGGGCGCATACTGCTGTCGAATGCCGTTCCGCTGCTTCGCCGGCGGTTGAGCGATCAGGAATGGTGGCCCCGATTCCGTGCCGCGGAAGCATTAAGGGCTATCGGCGGGCCAGGGAAAAGGGTCCTGGAAAACACACGCCAGGGACGGGGACGAGCCGCGAAAATCTCCGATATGGTTCTGGCGGAAAACGGTACTGCCGCATGAGCTGGGATTTGGCCGTCGATCCGCAAATTATTCGCGACCACGTGGCTGTCATAGCGAGGGATACAAGCTTCGTCATACTGGGCATCATGGTCTTGCAGAATCTGCTCCATGCCATCCAGCTTTTCCTTGCGTATCGCGTTCTGCGCGGTTGGCGGCTGTTGCCGAGCGCGGTCCGCGCCTGGCAGGAACTCAGCGATACGACCATACCGATTACACTCCTGGTTCCCGCCTATAACGAGGAAGCGACGGTGGTCGAGAACGTCCGCTCAATGTTGGCGCTTCACTATCCCCGTTTCGAAATCATCGTGATCAACGACGGTTCAGCCGATTCTACGCTACAGACCCTGATCGAGGCCTTCGAACTCCAGCCCACCCTGCGCGTCAACGAAGAAGAGATCCCGCATCAACCTCTCCGTGGCCTTTATGGTTCACCGAATTACCCCAATTTGCTCGTCGTAGACAAGGAAAACGGCGGCAAGGCGGATGCGCTCAATGCCGGCATCAACCTTTCCCGCTTCCCGCTGTTCTGTGCGGTGGATGCCGATTCCATTCTTGAGGCGGATGCACTCTTGCGCGCGGTCCAGCCTTTCTCCGAGGACCCGAAGCGGGTCATTGCCGTCGGCGGTACGATCCGTATCGCCAACGGTTGCACCGTACATGCAGGCCGCGTCACTGAGGTGAGCATCCCGGACAGGTTCTTGCCTCTGTTCCAAGTGGTCGAGTATCTGCGCGCGTTTCTGATGGCGCGCCTGGCCTTAAGTGAAATTCGCGCCCTGATGCTGATTTCCGGCGCGTTTGGCATTTTCAAGCGGGAGGCGGTCGTTGCGGCAGGCGGCTACTCCCATGGAACGGTGGGCGAGGATATGGAAATTATCGTTAAGCTGCACCGTTTCATGCGTGAACAGGGCAGAGAATACGATATTCGCTTTGTTCCCGATCCTGTTTGCTGGACCGAAGCGCCTGACACGCTCCATATTCTCGCCCACCAACGCAAACGTTGGCAGCGCGGCGCGCTCGAGACCTTCTTCAAGCATATTCGCATGCTTTTCAATCCCCGCTACGGCGTTGCCGGGCTCTTGGGTTTCCCCCTCGTTCTCCTGGCTGACGTAATCGGCCCGTTGGTCGAGGTCCTGGGTTATTTCCTGATTCCGACTTTATGGTATCTTGATTTGTTGAGCGGGGAGTTTTTCGCCGCGTATCTTGCGCTCACCTTCATGTTCGGCATCGCCTTGAGCGTCGGTGCCCTGATGCTTGAAGAAATGGAACTCAAACGCTTCCCCAAGGCGCGGCATCTGGCGGTACTGGCGGGCGCCGCCATTCTGGAAAACTTCGGCTATCGGCAACTCAACAATTTGTGGCGGGTCATCGGGTACTGGCAATTCCTGCGCGGCGCCAAGGGATGGGGCAAGATGACCCGTTCCGGATTCAAGCGCGGATGAACTGAGGGGGCTATGATTGTGCGCGTCGTTAATTCAGTTCATACGAAGTTTCTTCTGATCATGTTGCCTCTTATCATCGTGGGGTCCGCTGCCGCGATGATAATTACCGGAACCCTCGATGCGCAACGGGACAACTTGGATTTGCAGGAGCAATTGAGGAATAACGGCCTCATGCACAGCGACCTGCTGGCGACCCACATACAGGGCGATTCCGGCAGTTCCGATTACATGCTGTCATTGACGATGGCCGACATCACCGCGGAGCCAAACACAGAGCTGGCCATTCTGTTTGACGAGACCGGCAGGATCTTGCGCGGTGACGAGGAATTGGCTGGGGAGCCCGATGGCTACGTGACAGCCGAGGTTCCGATTGTCAGCCTGCAAGACCGCGAGCTCCACGAGATAGGAAGGCTGCGGCTGGCCACCCGGAAAGCCAGCGTGATGACGGCGATCGACAAGCACATCAGACGTAATTTCTGGCTGATGTTGCTGGTCACGCTATCCCTTGTCGCCAGCGCCGTCATGGCCAACCGTTACGTTATCGGCCAGCCTCTGGAAAAGTTCCTGAAGGCTATCCATGCATCGGGCCCACTCGAGGGAAGCGCCCTTGTGGATTGGCGTACCTCGGACGAGCTGGGCGAAGTGATTGCTGCCTATAACGCCATGCTGGAACAACGAGTCGAAAGCGAAAAGGCCCTGAAGGACAGCGAACACCGGATGCGATCGATCCTCGAATCAAGCCCCCTCGGCATCTCGATGGTGAAGCCGGACGGCACGGTCTTGTTCGCAAATACGCGCATGGTGGAAATGTTCGGACTGCCCCGGGAACAGTTTTTTCATTCCAATACTTCGGATTTTTACGACGACCCCAGCGAGCGGGAAAAAATCATCGAATGGCTTCGAAAAGGATTTCGGGTACGCGAAGTCGAGATCATGCTGAAAAGAGCGGGCGGGTCCACTTTCCCGGCGCTGACCTCTTTCGAGTCGGCGCATCTTGACGGCAGCGAGGCATTTTTTGTCTGGATTCAAGATATTAGCGACCGCAAACGGGTCGAGATCGAATTGCAGGCGAGCAGAGAAGTACTTGAGGAACAGGCGGCCGAGTTGCGCGACCTCGCCGAAACCTACGCCATCGAGAAACTGCGCGCCGAACAGGCAACACTGGCCAAGAGTGAGTTCCTGGCGAATATGAGCCACGAGATCCGTACCCCGATGAATGCCATCGTCGGTTTGTCTGGCCTTGCTCTCGAGACCGAGCTTACGCCGCAGCAGGCCGATTATCTGGCCAAAATTCAAACCGCCGCCCGTTCCCTCACCCGCATCATCAATGACATCCTTGATTTTTCGAAGATCGAAGCCGGAAAACAGGAACTGGAACTGGTTGATTTCGACCTGAACGACACACTGAACAACGTCGCGGCCGTGCTGGCGATGGAGGTGGAAAAGAAGGGGCTGGAAATGTTCGTCTCGATAGCCCCCGACGTCCCGACGGAGTTGGTCGGCGATCCCCTGCGCACGGGCCAGATTCTGCTTAACCTCGCCAACAATGCAGTCAAGTTCGCCGATCGCGGCGAGGTCATCATCCGGGTATGGACGGAGAAGAAGGATGCGGACCGGGTACTGCTCGGATTCTCGATCGAAGACAGTGGCATAGGGCTGAGCGAAGAAGCCCAGGCAAACCTGTTCGGAGCCTTTTCCCAAGCGGACGGATCGACGACACGGAAATATGGCGGTACGGGACTGGGTTTAGTTATTTCCAAGCGGCTGGTTGAGATGATGGGCGGCACCATCGGTGTCGAGAGCACGGTGGGAAAGGGCAGCACGTTTGCTTTTACGGCTGAATTCGGCTCGCAGGCGAATGGTCTGGCGGAGCATTTGCCGGCGCCTCGTCTGGCTGATCTTAAAATGCTGGTTGCGGAAAAGAACAAAGTGGTCCAGGAGGTACTCGCGGCATGTCTTGGCCCGATGGCGTCCGAGATAACATCGGTCGAATCGGGTGAGCAGGCCATTGCTGCGGTGGAACAGTCCGCCGACGAGGAAAATCCGCCCTTTGACCTTGTTATCGTCGACTGCAACATTACCGATATGGCCGGCACCGAAATGGTGCGGCGGATAAAGAAAGACCCTCGCCTGCGCGACGTTCCAGCCATTCTCATGTTGGATTCCCAGAACCAGGAAGAGGCGCGGCGGCAGACCGAACGCTTGAAGCCATGCAGATGCCTCATGAAACCACTGAGTTCGGCCGACCTCATCGCAGCCATCGCCGGCGGCCTTTCGGGGGAACGGGAACAACCGCGTCGTCTTCCCTTGACGCGCAAGCTGAAGGATCAGTTGCGAAAGGATTTGCGCGGCGCACGAATCCTGTTGGTGGAAGACAACGAAATCAACCAGGAGGTAGGACAGAAGACGCTGGAAAACGCCGGCCTGCTCGTGGAAATCGCCAACAACGGCCTCGAAGCCGTCGAAATGGTGACGGCGGATCCTGCTCGCTACCACGCGGTTCTCATGGATGTGCAGATGCCCGAAATGGACGGCTTCCAGGCAACCCGCGAAATCCGCGAAAAACATGGAATTTCAGACCTGCCGATCATCGCCATGACGGCGCATGTGTTTGAAGAGGAGCGACGGAAATGCATCGAGGCGGGGATGAACGATCATGTGGCAAAGCCGATCGATGCCGGACATCTCGTCGCCACACTCAACAATTGGCTGAAGCTCAGAGAGGGATCGGCAGCCGAGCCGCCGGCCATGCAGGAACCCGCCGAACAGGACGGGATGGGTGGCCTTCCCGACAGCCTGCCCGGCATCGATATTCAGGAAGCGTTGGAACGACTGGACGTCAGCAAGGAATTCTTCGCAAAGCTCTTGCGGAAGTTCCACGAGAAAAACCTGCGCGTCGCCGACGACATTCACGATGCACTCGCCCAGGCGGATACGACCCGCCTTGGAGAGATCGCCCATCTTTTGAAGGGCATGGCGGGCAACCTCTCCGCCAACGAACTGTCGACCGCTGCGGAAGCCCTGGAATCGGCGGTTCGAAACGAAGAGAAAGACCGGATCCCCGAGCTTGCCGCGGGCCTGGAGGAAGCGCTGTCCCCCGTCTTGGAGTCCACCTCGCTCATTGTCAACGAATCATAAAAGCGGCAACCATGCCGGATGCCGCTGTGGTTTTTTGCTTCGCGGTTGATATAGTGAACTCCCGCCCTGGAGGCTGACCGGAGACAAGGAACGGAAAATGGCGACATATGAATGCGCGGTTTGCGGAATGAGCGTCAACGCGACTTGCGGCAAATGCGACGCGCCGCTGGTGAACGATACCCTGACGCTGGATAGCGGCGCCGAGGTCCAGGTATCGAAATGCCCAAACGATCACGGGAAGATAAAATCCCCGATGTGCTGCGGGCAGGATATGAGCTACACGGCCGCCTGACGGCGA
>CAJHYK010000507.1_pt1 | contig 12434 bp, 11 predicted proteins | sample 9198691 | NCBI WGS metagenome assembly CAJHYK01 (sample SAMEA7708355, study PRJEB35096) | sediment metagenome | biome: marine neritic benthic zone biome [ENVO:01000025]; feature: sediment [ENVO:00002007]; material: shallow marine sediment [ENVO:03000034] sea grass bed [ENVO_01000059] ...
AATGAGGCGACGGTCCGCCTGCTGACCCGGCACGGCATCGAGGTGGTGATCCCGCGTGGCCAGGGATGCTGCGGCGCCCTGGTCCATCACATGGGGCGCACCGCCGACTCCCACGCCCAGGCGGCGGCCAATATCGAAAGCTGGATGCGCGAGAAGCGGCGCAACGGGCTGGATGCGATCATCGTCAATACCAGCGGCTGCGGCACCCAGGTCAAGGACTACGGTTTCATGTTCCGCGAGGACAAGGCGCTGGCCGAGGATGCGCGGACGGTATCCTCGATCACCCGCGACATCACGGAATATCTGGCCGAGATCGGCCTGAGCGAGAGCGTGAGGCCGGGCGCATTTCCCGTTGCCTATCATTCCGCCTGCTCGATGCAGCACGGCCAGAAGATTACCGGCCAACCCAGAACCCTGCTAACGCAGGCCGGTTTCGAGGTGCGGGAAATCGCCGAGGGGCATTTGTGCTGCGGCTCGGCGGGGACCTATAACATCATGCAGCCGGAACTGGCCACGAGTCTGCGCGACCGGAAAATCCGCAATATCGAGGCCACCGGCGCGCCGGTGATCGCGGCCGGCAATATCGGCTGTATGGCGCAGATCGCCGGCGGAACCGGGCGACCGGTGGTGCATACGGTGGAACTGCTCGACTGGGCCACCGGCGGGCCACTGCCACCGGCGCTTCACGGCCATGATCTGGGTCCGGTGGCGGCGCTCGGTGTCTCGACGATGGCAGCCGGGTAAAATCAGGCACCGACGATAACGTTCTATTCCGCGTGCATGCCGGTCAGTGCGCGCTGGATGATAACGATGGCGCTTCGCCAAACCGCGTCGCGCCATTCCGGATTATCCGGATAGACCATCGCGCCGGTTTCCGGCCTTGCCCGGCCTTCGGGCCGGGCGGCAAGAGTTTCCAGCACCGACGTCATGGAATAGGTGCCGAAGGACGCCGTCGCCGCGGTGATGTCGGCCCGCGGGAATCGCCTTCGCAGGCCGGCGCCCAGACTGTCCAGTTCGCCGTTGCCCTGTAGACCTTCCTCGGAAGGCTGGGGCAGGCTGAACCATTTCCGCAGGCGCTGCGCCCCGTTGCTGTTCTGCGGGTGTCGCGGAGTCAGTTCGGCTTCTCCCCAGGGTCCCGTTCCGACCCGGATTTCCAGGAAAACGAGCTTGTCGGGTTCGGCCTGCGCCACGGAACGGGCCAGCATATCCAGTACCTTCGTCGGATAGCCCGGCACGTCGCCTTCAGTCGATCCGGCAAGCGGCGCTCCGGCCGAATCGATACCGTGCTGCCGGGCGTATTCGGCATAGCGCTCCTCGACCTTGGCGAGGATATCGTCTTCCCATTGCGGCGCCGGGCCGCCGGCTCCGGGAATCTCGCCGCCGGATTGCGGCGCGGCCCCGTGATGCAGCAACAGGATGGCGGTATCGGCGGGCAGGTTGGCCTTGCCGAACTCCTTCAGCCAGCCGGTCTCGATCCCGGCACAGCATAGCGCATCGATTTTCCTGTCACCGCCGCAGATCACCAACAGCTGGCTCGCGGACGGGCTTCCCAGGCGCAGGCAATAGACCGACGGCGGTTCAGACGCCTTCAGGCCCTCGGGCATAGGGAATTCGGTGGGCTGCAGCCGCAACTCGCGGCAGGCCGCCAGGAATTTGGCGCGTGCGCTCTGACCGGTTTTCGCGAAATATTCTTTTGTAGACATGGACTGCTGCTCTTCGTTCCCTGGTATTATAGGCCGAACCGGAGAATTGCGCGACGCCATTGCCTGTAAGGCGTTCAGACACCATAATCGTTAAATGAAGAACATGCATGTTCGCGCCATATTGGCGTTGTTGTTTCTGGCGCTCGCCCCGCCGGCCATGGCGGACCAGAAGGACTCGCAGTTGGGCCCGCTATTCGAAAAGCTGAAGATCGCGCCGGATTTCCAGACAGCGCACGAGATCGAATTCCTTATCTGGCACATATGGTCGCAGGCGAACACGGCCGGCGGCGGCCTGCTGTTACGCCAGGGTGTGCAATATATGAACGAGGGCGATCATGAGAAGGCACTGGTCAATTTCAACGCCCTGGTCGAGATCGAGCCGGAATTCGCCGAGGGCTGGAACAAGCGGGCGACCCTGCATTACCTGATGGGCAACTACGACGGGTCGGTCGCCGATATCCAGCGGACCCTCGCGCTGGAGGAACGCCATTTCGGCGCGCTGTCCGGCCTTGGCCTGATTTACGACTCCCTGGACCAGAAAGAGGCGGCGCTGAAGGCATTTCGCGCCGCGCTGGAAATTCACCCGAACATGGAAGAAATCCGCCGCCGCGCCGAGGAACTGGTCGAGGAAACCGAGGGAATTCCCCTCTAATTCTTCCGCACCCGGGCAATCCTCAAAATATTGGTGGCGCCCGGGGTGCCGAAGGGGACGCCGGCGGTAATCACGATGCGCTCTCCATGTTTGGCGCAATGGTCGGTCAGCGCGGCGGCCGACGCCTTCTTTTCCATGTCGGCGAAGCTGCGCGCGTCCGCCGTATGCACGGAATGGACGCCCCATACGATCACCAGCTTGCGCGCCGTTTCCAGGTTCGGCGTCAGGCTGAGGATCGGCACCTCCGGTCGCTCGCGCGCGATGCGCAGCGAGGTCGACCCCGATGTCGTATAGGTCACTACCGCGCTGGCCGACAGCGTGTGAGCGACCTGGCGTGCGGCGGCGCTGATCGCGTCGGCCGAGGTTGCCTCGGGCTCGACCCGCTCGGCGTCGATGAGCTTCCAGTAGAGCGGATCCTGTTCGACCCGGCCTATGATGCGGTTCATCATGGCGGCGGCCTGGACGGGGTATCTGCCCGCGGCGGTTTCCGCCGACAGCATCACCGCATCCGCACCATCGTAGACCGCGGTCGCAACGTCGGAGGCCTCGGCGCGGGTCGGCGTCGGCGCCTCGATCATCGATTCCAGCATCTGCGTTGCGACGATGACCGGTCGGCCACGCCTGCGGCAGGCGCGGATCATGCGCTTCTGCAGCACCGGCACGTCCTCGGGCGGCAGTTCCACGCCCAGGTCGCCGCGCGCCACCATCAGCGAGTCGGTCAGATCCACGATCTCGTCCAGGCAATCGACGGCGGCGGGTTTTTCCAGCTTGGCGCAGATCGCGGCGCGCCCGGCGATCAGCTTGCGGGCATCGGCGATATCCGCAGCCCGCTGCACGAAGCTGAGTCCGATCCAGTCGACGCCAAGGTCCAGCGCGAAGGCCATATCCTCTCGGTCCTTCGCGGTCAGCGGCGACAAGGGCAGCACGACGCCGGGCACGTTCACGCCCTTGCGGTCCGACAGCGGGCCGCCGACCATTACCCTGGTCTCGGCGTAATCCGGGCCGCATTCGATGACCTTCAGGCGGATGCGGCCATCGTTCAACAGCAGTTCCGAGCCCTTTTTCAACGCCTGGAAGATTTCCTTGTGCGGCAGGTTCACCCGCTTGCCGTCGCCCGGCTTTTTGTCCAGGTCCAGCCGGAAGGACTGGCGGGCCTTCAATTGGATCGGGCCTTCGGCGAAAGTGCCGACCCGAAGCTTCGGTCCCTGCAAATCCGCCAGAATGGCAATCGGCCGGCCGACCTTCTTCTCGAGTGCGCGGATTGTCTTGTAGCGCTCGCGATGTTCCTCATGGACGCCGTGGCTGAAATTAAGGCGGAACATGTCCACGCCCGCGCGGAACAGGGCCTCGATGATCTCCGGCGAGGAGCTGGCCGGGCCGAGAGTGGTGACGATTTTGGTGTGATGTTGGCGTCTCATGCGGCCTAACCTAGCGATTTTCAGCGGCTTGTCATGTGTTCTTATAGTGGCGTATGCACAAATTACGGCGGGGCATCGTCGAGCACCCATATATCTATCGGTTCCTTGCGGCCGCGAAGCCTCTGCCCCGGGATCCGTCGGAATCCGTCGGCGCCGGACCCGGCTTCGGCCAGGCCGGCGGCGGTCAACAGGTCCTCGCTGACGACAACCGGCCCGAGCTTGCGCGTAAGCTGCTCCAATCGGCTCGCCACATTGACCGTATCTCCGATGACCCCGAATTCCAGCCGGCGCTCGTCGCCGATATCCCCGATCACGACCTCTCCGTAATGTGCCCCGATACCGACCTTGACGGGGTCGCTTTCCAGTGGGTTATTCGCCGCCAGCGCCGTGCGGATCGATCGCGCGCAGGCGATCGCGTTGGCGGCGTCGTCGGGGCCGACGGTGGGCACACCGAAGGTCGCCATCACCGCATCCCCGATATATTTGTCGAGCGTGCCGCCATGCGCAAACACCTGCTCGGCGACCAGCGAATGGGTCCTGCGCAACAGATCCATCGCCTGTTCCGGGCCAAGCCGTTCGGCCAGCCCCGAGAACCCGGCGATATCGGCGAACAGGACAGCGACCTTCTGGCGCCGCACCGCCCCCAGCGGTTCGTCCGAGTGGGACAGCATATCGACCATGTTGGGCGAGAAGTGGCGTGCCAGGTTGGCCCGTTCGCGTTCCGCCATCGCGTGGCGCAGCGCCAGCCGGCGCACCCGCCATACCACCGTGGCAAGGATGACGGCGACGATCAGGAATATGAAAATTTCCTTCAGATGCTGTGGAACGGCGACGAAATGGGGATCCATCCGGAACGGTACATGCATGGCGGGTCCCATGGCGCCCCAGCCCATGATATCGAACTGCGTTCGTGAATCCGGGAGGCTGGCGACCCACGCCAGCGCACCGGCCCAGGCCGCGGCGCCGCTTGCCCCGCACCAGAGCACGAGGCGTGGCGAATAGGTCAGCAGCGAGCCGGCAAGCAGGGCATAGAAGAATGAGAAATTGCCGAGCCGCAGGTTCATCGGCGCGGGCAGCGGTGTGGCCATGAACGGGTTCGGCACCGTCAGGCCATAAGCCAGTATGCAGGAGTCCGCCAGCATGAAAATCACGCTGGGCCAGATGCGCGGCGCCATTCTCATCGCGACGAACCCGTGGACAATGCCCACGGCCAGCAGTGCGGTCAGCACGCCGATATAGAACCAGGCCCGGGGAAATTCCTGCAGCAGCAGGACCCATCCGGCGAAGGCCAGCAGCGCCAGCGACCTTACCACCGTCGCGTGCCTTATGCCGCTCCGCGATTCTTCCGCGAAGGTCTGGCGCAGGCGGATGGCTGCGCTTTGGCCGGTCGGGGAACGGTCGCTCATCGCCGGCTTCCCAAGCGGGCCAGCAGGATGCCCCACAGGATGACGGCGCCGCCTGCCGCCTGCCAGGGCGTTACCGCCTCGGACAGGATGATCCAGGCCAGCAGGGCGGCGGCGACCGGCTCCAGCAACAGGCCGACGGATGAAAATCCCGGCGGCAGATGGGCCAGCGCATAGGCGATCGCGCCCTGTCCCGCGGCGTGGCTCAGCAGCGCCAGCCCGACCAGGAGCACCCAGCCGTAGAAGGTGACCGCGATCATCGCTTCACCGGCCAGAAGGGCGACCGGCAGCAGTACCGCGGCCGTGCCGACCGAGCTCCAGGCCATGGTGGTCGCGGCGGAGAAACCGGCGCGCAGGCGCGATACCGCCAGGATATAGCTGGCCAGGAACATCGCCGTCACCAGCCCGAAGAAATCGCCCAGCAGGTTTGCCGGCGCCATCGCGAAACTTTCGCCGGCCAGGGTCGCCGCGCCGGCCAGCGCCAGCGCCATGCCCACAAGATATTGCCGCGTCACCCTGTGCGAAAACAGCAGCCAGGCGCCGAGCGTGACGAAGATCGGCGCGAAATTGGCGAACAGGGTCGCGTTGGCCACGCTGGTGTTCATGATCGACAGATGCCAGAAGGCGAGGTCGCCGGCAAAGAACGCACCGGCCAATAACAGCCGGAGATAGTCGCCGCGCGCGGCGGGCCGGCGCGTCTCCGGATTTCGCTGCCGGTCCGCCACCATCCACAGCATCAGCACCGGGATCGCCAGGAAGGGGCGGTAGAAGGCGGTCGCCATCGGCCCCAGCTCGCTCAGCCGCACGAAAATCGGCGAGGCGCCGACCAGCACGGCTCCCAGTAACAGTGCCGCCAGCGCCGGGCCGTCGGCCCGCGCTGCGTCGGTCTGTGTCGTACGGTCCGCCATGCCGGTCCTGCTTCGATTGGAGAAGGTCCCCGAACCCGATTCTTAGCCGCTGGCCGGGTGCGACGCAATGAAACCGGTGGCACGGCATCACTTCCCGTAAGGAACTTTTCGGTTATGATACGTCCATGACCGAGCGAGACTCAGGCCAGGGGCTGCTTATGCCCGGCGACCCGCCGCCCTTTACCATCCTCAATGCGCAGGGCGCGGTGCCGGCCGTGCTGCTGTGCGACCATGCCAGCAATGCTGTCCCGGCGGCGCTGGACGATCTCGGCCTCGACGAGGCGGCCCGGTCGCGCCATATCGCCTGGGATATCGGCGCGGCGGAGGTGACCCGCCACCTGACGAAAATACTGGACGCGCCGGCGGCGTTGTCGGGCTATTCGCGCCTCGTCGTGGACTGCAACCGCTCGCATGACGACCCCACCGCCATGCGGCAGATCAGCGACGGGACAATCGTGCCGGGCAATCGCGGCCTCGATGCGACCGCCCGGGCGCTGCGCGCCGAGGGCTGCTACTGGCCCTACCACCGGGCGGTCACCGGCCTGATCGATGCCGTCGCCGCCCGGGGCGTGACGCCGGCGATCATCTCGATCCACACCTGTACGCCGGTCATGAAGGATTTCGAACGGCCCTGGCATATCGGCGTGCTGTCCAACCACGACCGCCGCATGGCGGATCTTCTGATCGCCGAGCTGGGCCGCGATTCGACGCTTTGCGTCGGCGACAACCAGCCCTATTCGGGGCTCGATCCGCATGGCTACACGATCGAGAACCATGCCCTGCCGCAGGGCCGGCCGAACGTGCTGCTGGAAATCCGCCAGGATCTGGTCGACACCCTGCACGGCGCCCGGCACTGGGCGGAACTGGTGGGCAAGGCGCTGGCCAGTGTCATGGCCCATCCCGACATGGCGCAGGCCGTCGGCGCGGACGTGCGGGAGGCCTCATGAACCGGGACCGTCCCGCCGATTTCACGATCGGCATAGAGGAAGAATACCTGCTGGTGGACCCCGCCACCGGCGAGGTCGCCGACGACCCGCCCCAGAGCATCCTGGACGATTGCGCGGCCGGCATCGACGAGGGCGTCGGCACGGTGATGGCGGAATTCATGCGTGCCCAGGTCGAGGTCGGCACGGCGGTCTGCCGTTCTATCAAGGAGGTGCGGGACAAGCTGGCGAAATTGCGGCTCGGCGTGGCCTCGGCGGCCAATGCGCATGGCCTGGCGCCGGTCGCAGTATCGACGCATCCCACCGCCGAATGGTCGGCGCTGCACCATACCGACAAGGAACGCTACAATGTGCTGGCCGAGGACATGCAGGGCGTGGCGCGGCGGCTGCTGATCTGCGGCATGCATGTCCATGTGGGGATCGACGACGACGATCTGCGCATCGACCTGTTGAACCAGGTGGCCTATTTCCTGCCGCATCTGCTGGCGCTCAGCACCTCGTCGCCGTTCTGGCGCGGCGACAATACCGGGCTGATGAGCTACCGGCTCAGCGTGTTCGACGAACTGCCGCGCACCGGCCTGCCGGAGAAGTTCGACAGCTACGGCGAATATCTGCGCCATGTGCAGGTTCTGGTGGATGCCGGCGTGTTGAAGGACGGCACCATGATCTGGTGGGACGTTCGCCCGCACACCAGGTTCCCGACCCTGGAAAACCGCGTCGCCGATATCTGCACCCATCTGGACGACGGCATCACCATCGCGGCGATGTATGCCTGCATCCTGTCGATGCTGATCAGGCTGAGGCGGTCGAACCAGCGCTGGCGCTATTATTCGAACATGCTGATCGCCGAGAACCGCTGGCGCGCCCAGCGTTACGGTTTCGAGAAGGGGCTGGTTGATTTCGGCCGGGGCGAAATCGTCCCCTATCCCGAACTGCTGGAGGAACTGCTGGAACTGATGCGCCCCGACGCCGAGCGGCTGGATTGCGTCGCCGAAATCGAACGGGCGCGCGATATCCTGGCCCGCGGCACCAGCGCCCACCGCCAGGTCGCCATCTACAACGAGGCCATCGAAGCCGGCGCCAGCCAGCAGGAAGCCCTGAAATCGGTCGTCGACTGGCTGGTCGAGGAAACCGTGCGGGATCTGTGAGCGGCCGGCCGCACCCGCACGGGGGGCTTCCCATCGCCGCCGGGGATGCTAAATAGAACCCCGACAACGCAACCAACCGGACGGGAAGAGAGACATGGACGACAAGACCCGCATCGAGCTGGAGGCGGCGGCCTATCGCGCGCTGGTCAGCCATCTGCGCGAACGCACCGATGTGCAAAATATCGACTTGATGAACCTGGCCGGATTCTGCCGCAACTGCCTGTCTAAATGGTACCGCGCCGCGGCCGAGGAAAAGGGCATCGAGATGACCTACGACGAGGCCCGCGAGATCGTCTACGGCATGACCTACGACGAGTGGAAAACGAGATACCAGTCCGAGGCCTCGCCAGAGAAAGTCGCCAAATTCAACGAGGTCAATCCGGGGCACTGAGTTTTTTCGGCGGCGGCACGGTTTCAGCGCAGACGGAAAACAGCAGGGCAGGGAGCCGGGTGCTGTCTCGGTTTGAATTTCCGCTGAAGCAATGCCCAGGCTGTCCGGCAATTTCCGGATCAAATCGGCATTGCGCTCGGTGGCAGGCATTGGCGAATGTCCATCGGCACGGTTGCATTTGACCCAACCTGGACATTCGGTCGAACTTGGACAAGCGTGCAAGGGTCGCCATGCTATGGCGGTTCTCTCTTTTCCCGAACATGTTCCTGTTGGAGCCACGTGAGCCGTTTAAACGGCCACATTTCAACCACCATCACCGCGGCCATTCCCCCGCAGACCGCCCAGAACGCCCACTTGCTCATGGTGCCAGCCTCCCCGATTATAATCGGGTGGGCTAAGTCACCGATACGTCCGGATTTGACGCGCGTAAATGTACACCTTACACTCCTGTCTTGCGCCGATTGCGCAGAGTCGATGCTCCGCAGCTTGTTCAACGGAACCGCGAAAGGAGCTGCTCGTGGAAAATGGAAATTTCGATAGTCTCAGCCGGCGGGCGTTCTCGACGGGACTCGCAGCCGTGGGCGCCGCGGCCATGCTCGGGCCGGGCGGGCGGTCTGCCGCCGCGGAACCGCCACCGGAGACCACGAAGCTGCGGCTGACGCTGCACAGACCTGCATGCTGGGCCCCGCAGTACGTCGCCGAGGAATTGCTTCGGGCCGAAGGTTTCACCGATATCGAATATGTCAGAGCGCCCGGCGGTAAGATTCTCGACCGGCTGATGAAGACCGGCCAGATCGATATGACGCCGGGGTTCTCGGGCCGGCAGATCAAGGGCGTAACGCCGGGCGATCCTTCGGTCTTTCTGGCCGGGCTGCATGCCGGCTGCTATTCGGTGATCGCCAGCGACCGGGTCCGGTCGATCCGCGATCTCAAGGGCAAGACAGTGTGGGTTGCCGATGCGCCGCAGTCGGGTCCGCATGTGTTCTTCTCCGCGATCGCAGCCTATGTCGGGCTCGATCCTGTCCGGGACATCAACTATCTGTGGATTTCCAAGCGCGAATCCATCGAGGCCTTCACCGAGGGCCGGATCGACGCCTTCATGTCCTTCGCGCCAGAACCGCAGGAGCTGCGGGCGAGGAACGTCGGCCATGTGCTGGTCGACACCAATGTGGACCGGCCCTGGTCGCAGTATTTCTGTTGCCTGATCGTCGGCAACCGAGATTTCATCGCAAACAACCCGGTCGCCACCAAGCGGGCGCTGCGCGCCATCCTCCGGGCCAACGACATCTGCAGCCGCGAGCCGGAGCGTGCGGCCGCCGCCTTGATCGAAAAGGGGGCCAGAAAACCCGCCGAGTATGAGTTCGTCGTGCAGGGACTCAGGGAGATTCCGTACGACAAGTGGCGGGATTACGACCCCGAGGAAACGGTTCGCTATTATGCGCTGCGGCTGCGCGAACTCGGGATGATCGAGTCGACCCCGCAAGAGATCATCGCCCGCAACACCGACTGGCGTTTCCTCCAGGAGCTCAAGGACGAGCTGAACATCAGGCTGTGAAGGACAGGCAGCGATGAAGGACTGGCTGCCCGGGATCGTGGCGCGATTGCCGGTGAGAATCCGCGTCAAGCTCCTCGGCGCCCTGCTGATCATCGTCGGGCTGCTGGTGGCGATCGGGATGGTCGGCCTCCAGGCGCTGGGTGGCGTCAACCGCCATGTCGAGGATCTCGTCGGCCTGCAGCGCAAGGTCGCGGCCTTCCGCCAGCTGCAGCACGACACGACCTGGCAGCTCTACAGCGTCGGCGAGGCCCTGATCTCGCCGGACGAACGGGTGCTCGCCGGCGTGCTGCGGCAGTTCAACCATATCCGGCGTGACCTCGACAGGGTCGCGTTCGTTTCTGCGGGCGAACGCGAACTGCTGACACGGATACAGCAGGAACATGAAACACTGGTCGAGGTGGTCACACGTGTGGTCGACCTGATCCGCGAGGGCAAAGTCGCCGAGGGGCTGGAAATGCGGCACCGGCAAATCGCTCCGATCGCCGACCGCCTGGAGCGCCTCACCAACGAAATGATCAATCGTGCCGAGGCGGACATGGTCGAAAAGGTGGCCGCCAGCGAGCGGGCCTATCTGACCTCGCAATGGGCGGTCGCAGGATTCGTTCTTGCGGGAATCGGAGCGGCCCTGTTGCTGGGCTATGCCATTTCGGGTTCGCTCATCGGACCGGTAAACCGGATGGACATTCAGCTCAGGCAGGTTGCTTCGGGAGACTTCTCGCAGAGGGTCGAGGTTGCCAACCGTGACGAGATGGGCGACCTCGCCGCCAATTTGAACCGGATGAGTGATGAACTCGGCAGCCTTTACGACGCGCTCGAAGTGCGCAACCGTGTCATCCGCGAGGCGTTCGGGCGCTATCTCTCCGACGAGATCGTCAAGGAAATCCTGAAATCGCCGGAAGGGCTGCGGCGCGGCGGCGAGAAGCGCGACGTCACCATCATGCTGACCGACCTGCGGGGATTTACCGCGATTGCCGAGACCTCCGAGCCGGAGCAGGTGGTACGGCTCCTCAACGGTTATCTCGAGGTCATGGTCGACGTCATCGAGCAGTTCCACGGCACGATCAGCGACATCATCGGCGATTCCCTGGTCGTTCTGTTTGGCGCGCCGGCGGAGTTGCCCGACCGCGCACGCTGGGCCGTCGCCTGTGGCATCGCCATGCAGAACGCGATGGCGGGGGTGAACCGGGACAACCGCGCCGCCGGGCTGCCGGAGATCGAAATGGGCATCGGCCTGCACGACGCCGCGGTGATCGTCGGCAATATCGGCTCCAGAAAACGCCTGCAATATTCGGTGGTCGGCAGCGGCGTGAATTTGGCAAGCCGCATCGAGTCCTGCGCGGTAGGCGGCCAGGTTCTCGTCTCGCAGTCGGTGATCGACGAGGCGGGTGATGTGCTGCGCATCGACGGGCAACGTGACGTGCGCCCGAAGGGCGCCGAGATGACCCTGCGGATCCACGAGATCGGCGGCATCGCGGGCCCGCACAATCTCGTGCTGGAGGAAAAAGAGCCGGAGCCTACACCTCTGGCCCGCGGCATCCCCGTCGACTGCCGCCTGCTGTTGGACAAGAATGTTACCGATGAAGGATTCCGTGGTGAGATGGTGGGCCTGTCAAGAACGAGCGCCGAACTCGCGCTGGGCAGGCCGGTCGAATCCCTTTGTGACCTGAGGCTGAATTTGCGGAGCGCCGGTGAAGAACTGGCTGCCAGGGATTTCTACGCTAAAGTGATGCAGCGCTCAGCTAGGGATGCGTTGCGCTACGTCGTCCGGTTCACCTCCGTCCCGCCCGAAATTTCCGCCTATCTGGCGGCCCACCGTGAATACGCCGGTGCGCCGGAACGGCAGGAGCCGGCCCGGGCTTCGGCCAGTAGGACGATGCATCCGGGAAATCTCGGATAAACATTGTTAACAGGCCGGACACATGGCAGCACCGACCAGCTCTGCATCACCGTCAAAATAACCTTGCCAACAGGGAGCCGTTCACACATGGCTAATCCCGGCCTTGATCGCCGCACCGGAACGACGGCCGTTTTCGGTCCACGAGCCGGCATGAGACTCCGCCGCGTCCACTCCGCGCGCCCGGATTCGAACTGAGGCGCTACCCGGCGCCGACGCCTCTTGCGCGATATCGGGCGGCGGGATATCTTCGCCGCCCTTATCGTTTTACCCATTACCAGCCGGGAGGATTTCATGGCCGACGTCGGAGGCATCGCGGGGGCGCAGCTTCGTTCCTATATCGAGCGGGTGGAGCGGCTCGAGGAAGAAAAGGCGGCGCTGGCCGCCGATATCCGCGAGGTGTTCGCCGAGGCCAAGG
>CAJHYK010000037.1_pt1 | contig 12419 bp, 9 predicted proteins | sample 9198691 | NCBI WGS metagenome assembly CAJHYK01 (sample SAMEA7708355, study PRJEB35096) | sediment metagenome | biome: marine neritic benthic zone biome [ENVO:01000025]; feature: sediment [ENVO:00002007]; material: shallow marine sediment [ENVO:03000034] sea grass bed [ENVO_01000059] ...
CGGGCCGCCCCGAAGGGCAGCCCGTGAGATCTGCGTAAAACGATCCGGCCGTCAGGCGGCGCGGACTTCGGCGAGGAAGCGGTCGACCTCGCCGCGCAGGCGCTCGGCCTGACGCGACATATCCTGGCTCGCGGTCAGCACCTGGGTGGCCGCCGCACCTGTTTCCGCCGCCGCCCGGCTGACGCCAGTGATATTGGCGTTGACCTGTTCGGTGCCGCTGGCCGACTGCTGCACGCTGTGGGCGATCTCCTGGGTGGATACGCCTTGCTCCTCGACCGCGGACGAGATCGTGGTGGCGATGTCGTTGACCTCACCGATGATGCCGCGGATATTCTCGATCGCACTGACTGCGTCCTGGGTCTCTTCCTGGACCGCCGTGATCTGGCTCGAGATTTCCTCGGTCGCACGTGCCGTCTGGCTGGCCAGATTTTTGACCTCCTGCGCGACGACCGCGAAGCCCTTGCCGGCCTCGCCGGCGCGGGCCGCCTCGATGGTGGCGTTCAGCGCCAGCAGGTTGGTCTGGCCGGCAATGTCATTGATCAGAGTGACTACCTCGCCGATCCTGCTGGCGGCGTCCGCCAGACCACGAACCGTATCGTTGGTCGATTCGGCTTGGGCGACCGCAGTGGCGGCGATTCTGGCCGATTGCATGACCTGACGGCCGATCTCGGCGATCGAGGCGCTGAGTTGCTCGGCGGTCGCCGCCACGGTCTGCGCATTGGTCGAGGCCTGTACGGATGCGCTGGCGACGTTGCCGGCCTGGCGACTGGTTTCCTCCGCCGTCGCCGACATCTGCTGGGCGGTCGCCTGCATCTCGGTCGACGACGACGAAACACCGTCCACGACTTCCCTCACCTGGTTCTCGAAGCGGTCGGCCAGGTCCAGCATGGCCTGGCGCTTCTCTGCCTCGGTGCGCTGCGCCGCCGCCGCCTGTTCCTGCTCCAGGCGAGTCTTCTCGATCGCATTATCCTTGAAGACCTGAACCGCCCGCGCCATCTCGCCGATTTCGTCGGTCTGTTCCAGTGCGGGGATCGCGATGCCGGTATCGCCACGCGCCAGAACATCCATGGCGCCGCCGAGCCGTCCCAGCGGCCTGATAATCCGGACCCGCGCGAACCAGATGAACGAAAACGTCATAAAGGTCAAAAGGATGCCGCTAATGATTGCGGCCGTCCAGATAAAGCCGGTCGCTTCATCGACGAGGAAATTGATGCGGCCTTGCTGAGTCTGGCGCTGGTTTCTCAACTCCGTCACCAGATCGGCGAGCGCCGCCAGCGCCGGGTTGTCGTCGATCTTGACCACGGCGTCGATCTCTTGCGGGCTGGCGCCCTCGCGCGCCATCTCGACGGCGACCTTGAGCATGTCGGCATACGCCTGTACCACGTCCTGCACGGCGTTGAGGGAAGCCTCTTCGCGCTCGCTCGTGCCGATCTTCCTGTACCGGTCGATCGCACTGAGAGCTTCGAGAACCTTCTTTTCCGTCTTGCCGATTCGCGGTTCGTCCTGCCGCAGCACGAAGTTCTTGAACTGGTGGATCATTCCGCCGTAGCCAATCGAGCCGCGGAGTTCGCCGATAATATCGCTCTTGGCGGCTACGGTCGTCTCGAATGTTTCCCACGAGTCCCTGACCTGAACCACCTCGTTGTAGGATTCATATGACGTCGCCGCGATCGTCGCGGCGATGACCACCAGGACGAATACCATGCCATTGCTCAGGCTGCGAATTCGCGGATTCAAGAAAAGCTTAAACATGTAATATCCCCATTGTCGGTCGCCCGATCTGAAAAATTCCTGCCTGCCGCGAGCGGGCAATAAATTCGTGGTGATTTGCCGGTTCCCGAGGGCGTACGGCCCGCAAATCAAAAAAAAGAGCCGACCTGCCCTCTATACGGTCCAAACAACCATGGCCAAAACGGCGCCCGATAGCTGTTGAGTTCGGATCACGGACACTGGCCAGCATGACCTCACTAAACTAAGGTATAGTTAATAGCCCTATTCATTCAGGTCATTGATATGCGTCAAAAGTATTATTCGCCGCCATGGCCACAACTCGTTTTAAGAAACCGGGGCGGTACGGGTATCAGGCGGCGCGAACCTCGGCGAGGAAGCGGTCGACCTCGCCGCGCAGGCCTTCGGCCTGGCGGGCCATTTCCTTCGAGGCGCCGAGCACCTGGCCCGCCGCCGTGCCGGTTTCGCCGGCCGCCCTGTTGACGCTTTCTATATTGTCGCTCACATCCTGCGTGCCTTGGGCGGCCTGCTGGACGCTACGCGCGATTTCCTGGGTGGAAGCCCCCTGTTCCTCGACCGCGGACGAGATCGTCGTGGCGATATCGTTGACCTCGCCGATGATGCCGCGGATTTTGCCGATCGCACTGACCGCACCGTCGGTCTCATCCTGCACCGCGCCGATCTGGCTCGAGATTTCCTCGGTCGCACGTGCCGTCTGGCTGGCCAGGTTCTTGACCTCCTGGGCGACCACGGCGAAACCCTTGCCGGCTTCGCCCGCACGCGCCGCCTCGATGGTCGCATTCAGGGCGAGCAGATTGGTCTGGCCGGCGATGTCGTTGATCAGGTCCACGACCTCGCCGATCTTGGCTGCAGCCTCGGCCAGGCCTTGCACCGTCTGGTTGGTCTTTTCCGCTTCTTCGACCGCCTCCCCGGCGATCCTGGCCGATTGCAGCACCTGGCGGCCGATCTCGGAAATCGAGGCCGACAGTTCCTCGGCGGTCGAGGCGACCGTCTGCACATTGGCAGTGGCCTGGTCGGAGGCGGCCGCCACGGCCGACGACTGGCGGCTTGCCTCCTCGGCGGTCACCGACATCTGCTCGGCCGTCGCCTGCATTTCCGTCGCAGCCGAGGACACGCCGTCCACGATATCCTTGATCTGCCGCTCGAACCGCTCGGCCAACCCGTTCACGGCCTGTCGTTTCTCCTCGTCGGCGCGCCGGGCCGCGACGGCCTGCTCTGCCTCGAGGCGCTGATTTTCGATGGCGTTGTCCTTGAACACCTGCACGGCTTTGGCCATCCGCGCCAGCTCGTCCCGGCGCGCACCGATATCGACGGCGATGTCCAGCCGGCCGCGGGCCAGTTCATCCATGATCCGGGTCAGCGCCATGATCGGACGGGTCAGGCTGCTGGCGCCGAAATAACCGATGGCCGCCACCGCAAGCCCCAGCGCGACGACGACCAGCACCAGTTTCTGGCGCAACTCAACAACCTCGCCGAAGGCGCGTTCGGTCGTCACCACCGTGTGCATCGTCCAGCCCGGATTCGCGAATTCACCATGCCCCTTGGACATGAAGCTGCCGATCAGCGTCTCGACGCCCGCAAAATGGCCCCTGCTTATTCCGGGCTTGCTGTGATGGATCATCCCGACAGCGTCGGAGGCCAACGGCGAACGGTAGAGGACCTCGCCGCCCTCCATGGACATCAGCACAAGGAAATGGGCGTCATCCTGACTTGCCCCGGATACCGGAACCTGCGCCAGCATGTCCTGGATCGACGGCCAGTCGATATAGCCGACCAGCACGCCGATCACCGTGTTCCGGTCGTAGTTCGCCCGGATCGGCAGAGCCAAGGCAAGATGCCGGAACGCTACCGCATCGGACCTGCCTACCTGGCCCTGCACCCGTTCCCCTTGCAGGGCTTCGACGAATAGTGGCGAGTCCGAAAAGTTGCGGCGCAGCGCCGCCTTGTCGGTCGAGGCGACCACAAGCCCCGAATCGTTAAGAACCATAAGGGCGCCGAAATGCGGATACTGCGCCGTGAGCCCCGCAAGCACCTCGCCGATCACCCCTTCTTCGTCGTCGATCAGGACATCCTGCATCACCGGCGCGGTGTTCCAGGCATTGAAATCCACCGCTGCCTTGGCGAAAAATTCCTCCAGCCGAGCGAGCGTGGCGTCGGAGTCGGATTGCAGCACCCGCGTGACCTGAGCCTCCAGCGCGCCACGGGCTGAAGCGAAAACGATCATCGCAATGACAGCCAGCGGACCGATGGTGCAGGCCAGCAACAGCAGAATAGCCTTCAGTTTAATGGTCATGACGACCCAACCCTTATATTTGCATATCCGACCGGTCAGCGCGCCAGTGGCCGGTTACATCTTTTCGATCGCCATCACGACCCAGCCGCCCTCTACGGTAGCGAACGCCACGGCGTATTGTGCGCCGTTCTCGGAGACCGTGGCGACGCCGCGCTTGTTGTCGCCGACGCCGCCATAGACACCGGCCACGGCTTCCCCGGCGGCCTGTTCGACCGGCTTGAAATAGTCTGCTGCGGCTTCCTTGTCGCCGCTGCGTTCGATATCGATCGGGCCGCGGCTGTCGGAAACCACGTAACCGCCAGGGGAGACGGCGATAACATAACGGTCGTCACCGCTCATGCCCTTGTTCAGAGCCGCCTGATAGGCATCCAGCCCGTGCTCGTAATGCAGGATCGCCTCGTTGTCGCCCTCGACGACCACCGGGGTCACATAGGCCAGTACCCAGCGATTGGCGTCCGGCGACATATAGGGATTGGAGACATAGGCCCGGCGCGGTTTGGTGGCGAGGCCGGGCGCGAAGAACGACGCGGCGCTCTCGTCCGGCGACAGATCACTGTCGGGGGCGATCTCGCGGCCTACGATTCGGGTCAGCTCGGGACCATCCTTGCTGATCAGGCACATCTCCTCGACATGGAAGCTGCTTTGCACCGCCAGGGTCACCTGCTCGATTCTGGATTTGGCATCCTTCTTGGCGCCGTGGTCATGCGCGGTGAAATAGCGCGGAAACGCCTCGTCCTGGGCCGCGTTGACCAGGGCCCGCTTGGCCTTCTTGTGCATGTTGGACAAGATTGCCGCCTTTTCGGCAACGAGCGCATTCATCTCCGTCTCGCCGGCCAAAACCGGCGCAGAAGCCGTGGCAATTGCCGCGGCGAAAAATATGGTCCTAATTCGCATCTTGTGATCCTTTGCATTGCGCCGGCAATAAGGCGGCGGTAAAAGAACCCAAACAAGCAATCCGCGTGCCATAAGTCCTCTCCGGGCCGTAAGTTCGTTCGAATTATTATTGATGTAACGGGTCGGGCCGGGCAGGAGTCGCGACGCCGTTCCCCTGATGCCAAGAAATGGGCCACCCCGAAGGGCGGCAGGTGAGGTCCGATCAAACGATCCGGCCGGGATCAGACGGCGCGCACCTCGCTCAGGAACTTTTCCACCTCGCCACGCAGGCCTTCGGCCTGGCGGGCCATCTCCTGGCTGGCGCCAAGCACCTGGCCGGCGGCGCTGCCGGTCTCGCTGGCGGCCCGCGACACGCTTTCGATATTCTGATTGACGTCCTGGGTGCCGCGCGCCGCCTGCTGGACGTTGCGCGCGATCTCCTGGGTGGAAGCGCCCTGCTGCTCAACCGCGGTGGCGATCGTGGTGGCGATTTCGTTGACTTCGCTGATGACGCCGCGAATTCGCTCGATGGCGCCGACGGCGTCGCTGGTCTCGGTCTGGATGGCGGTGATCTGCGCCGAAATGTCCTCGGTGGCCTTCGCCGTCTGGTTGGCGAGATTCTTGACTTCACCGGCGACTACTGCGAAGCCCTTGCCGGCCTCGCCGGCGCGCGCCGCCTCGATGGTCGCGTTCAGCGCCAGCAGGTTGGTCTGGCCGGCGATATTGTTGATAAGCTCGACGACCTCGCCGATCTTGGCCGCCGCCTCCGCCAGCCCCTGCACCGTAACATTGGTGGTCTCAACCTCGTCGACTGCATTGGCGGCGATTTTGGCCGACTGGTTGACCTGGCGGCCGATTTCGGCGATCGAGGCCGACAGTTCCTCGGCGGTGGCCGCAACCGTCTGCACATTGGCCGCCGCTTCGTCGGAGGCCGCCGCAACGCTGGCGGACTGGCGGGTCGTTTCCTCGGCGGTGGCCGACATCTGCTGCGCCGTCGCCTGCATTTCCGTAGCCGACGATGAAACGCCTTCGACGACCCGCTTGACCTGGCGCTCGAAGCGGTCGGCCATATCCAGCATGGAATGGCGCTTTTCTTCTTCGGTCCGCAGCTTGGACGCCTCCTGCTCCGTCTCGAGGCGTGTTTTTTCCACTGCGTTGTCCTTGAACACCTGGACGGCCGCGGCCATTTCGCCCAGTTCATCGCGGCGGCCGGTCTCGATGGGGACGTCGAGGTCGCCTTCGGCCAGCTTGTCCATGACGGCCGTCAGCCTGGCGATCGGCGCGGTGATGGTGCGCCCCACAAAGGCCAGGACGAAGATAAGGGAGACCGCGAAAATGGATCCCATGATAATCGCGTTCCAGGACGCCTTGTCGATCGACTCGTTCAGCGCGATGCTCGATTCCCTTTGTTTGCCCGCGATCCCGTCTTCCAACTCGGCGAGGATATCGACAAGGCCCTCGCCGAACTCGTCGATGTCGTCGTTGAACTGGGCGTAAACAGCCTCGCCTTCGCGCGCCTCGATCGCCTGAACGAGTTCCTGGCGCACCACGCGGTCGATCAATTTGGTCAGTTCGGCCACCTCACCGGCAAGCTCGGGTTTGCCGATCCGCCGCGCCGCCGATACGATCAGGTCCTGGTTGCCTCGCAGCGCCTCGATACTGGCATCCATCACCTCCAGACGCTCGTCATAAACATAGCCTTCGTCGGAATCGATGATCGAGTCCATCGCCGCCAGCATCAACTCAGTGGTGCTGACCCGAAGATCTGAAATTCGCTGGGCCTGCTCCAGCATCACCTGGTTTTCGTTGGTGGTCTTTCTGACGACCTTGCCCGCGTTCCATGAAATTACGGATAGTATCGCCAGGGCCGCCACGGCCACGACGCCCATAAAAAACAATTTAGTCTTGATGGTCGGCGATAAGGTCAATTTCATGCTCCGTCCCTTCGAAGATGTGGCGCCCCGGAATACCGCATCCCCGCAAACAAATTGCCCACCCCGTCGCCGAATCGATTCCTTGTCCCGGTCTGGCATCTGAACGCGCCGACTACCGCGAAATCCGGCTTCCGACCACCGCGTGAAAAGCCCGAATTCCTGTTGAAAAGGAATAGATCGCTCCGCCTTAAGACGGGGTTAACGAAACGAATTATAGGCATGTCCGTTTCCGCGCACCGACATCCAGCGCCTCGCTCAGGCGGGCTGGCGCTCAATGCGGCCGGATAGCGGACAACGGACGGTCCGTCAGCCCTTCGGCAGTTCCACCTCGATCGCCTCGTCCAGCATGACGAGTTCGGTGTCTTCCGGACCGCCGTCGTCATGGCGGATCATGGTGAAGTCGCCGGGCCGATCCAGCACGCATAACGGCCCATGCCAGGCGCCGGCATCGTAATTCACCGCCTGCCCGCCATCGGCGACGAAGGCGCGGATCTTGCCGATGTCGGGCCCGCCATCGGGCAGGGCGGGGCAGACGACAGCCAGATAGCGTGCGCCGTTCATCGGCACGAAAAGCTGCATCGAATGGGGGTGCCGCTCGATCGCCTTGACCAGCGGCGCCCGGTCGGCGACCCGCATGAAGGTGATGTTCAGCCTGGCGTGATCGCGCAGATTATCGGTGCTGGCGGCATATTCGTCGCGCTGCGCCGGATCGCCGTTCGAGGCCAGCACCTGGCCCCAGGGGGCGAGGGCTTCCGGCGTCAGCGGTTCGGCCTTGATCGTCCTGGTCATGCATTTTCCTTCGCGACGACGATGGCGCCGCATGCGGCCAGCGCCTCGATTTCGTCCGAACCATACCCGTATTCGGACAGCACTTCACCCGTATGCTGGCCATAGAGGGGCGCGCCCGTCGCGACGCCGCCCGGCGTGCCGGAGAATTTCACCGGCAGGCCGATGGTCTTCACCGGGCCCAGCCGCGCATGCACGGCCTCGGTCACCATCTCGCGGGCGAGGGTCTGGGGATCCCGATGCATCTCGGCGATGTCCAGCACCGGCCCGGCGGGCAGGCCGGCCTGCTCGAACTTGGCCAGCCATTCGTCGGTGCTGCGGGTGACCATATGTTCTTCCAGCGCCTCGGACAGTTCGGCGAGATGCGCCATGCGACCTGCATTTTCCTTGAAACGCTTATCTTCGGCCAGTTCCGGGGCTTCCAGCACCTCAATCAGGCGCAGCCAGTTGGCCTGGTTCGCCGCACCGATATTGACCCAGCCGTCCTTGGTGCGCAGCGCCTGGTACGGCGCGTTGAGGGGATGGGCGGATCCCATCGGCCCCGGCGGCCGGCCGGTGGCGAAGGCGATGGCCGATTGCCAGTAGGTATGGGTGATGGCGGCCTCGAACAGCGAGGTATCGACACGCTGCCCCTCGCCGGTCTTCAGCTTGTGCGCATAGGCCGCCAGCACGCCCATCGCGCCGAGGATGCCGGCGGTGATGTCGCTGACCGGCGCGCCGACCTTAACCGGCGGGCGGCCCGGCCCCTCGCCGGTGATGCTCATCAGCCCGCTCATGCCCTGGGCGATCAGGTCGAAGCCGCCGCGGTCGGCATAGGGCCCGGTGCGGCCGAAGCCGGAAATCTCCGCATAGATCAGGCCTGGATTGATCTTCTTCAGCGCGTCATAGCCGAGGCCCAGCTTTTCCATCGTGCCGCGGCGGTAATTCTCGATGACCACATCGGCTTCGCGCAGCAGGCGGCGCAGAACCTCCCTGCCCCCCTCCTCCTTGAGATTGACGGCGATGCCCCGCTTGTTGCGGTTCATCATCATGAAGGCCGCGGATTCGCCGTCGATGTCCGGCGGCACGGAGCGCCGCGTATCGTCGCCGCCCGGCACCTTCTCGACCTTGATGACGTCGGCCCCCATGTCGGCCAGCATCAGCCCGCAGACCGGGCCCGCCATGATATGGGCAAGCTCGACGACCTTGACGCCTCTCAGCGGACCGTGCCGTTCGGTCATGGTCTAGCGTCCCTTGAAGTCCGGCTTGGTCTTGGTCAGGAATGATTTGTAGCCGATCCGGAAATCCTCGGTATCGTAGCAGGCATAGCCTTCGTCGAGCTCTTCCGGCGTCAGCGGCGCCGGGTCATCCAGCCGGTCGAGGAATTTCTTGTGCCAGCGCGCGACCAGCGGCGCGCCTTCGGCGATGCGTTGCGCGGCGGCCATGGCCTCTTCCTCGACCTTGTCGTCGGGAACGACCCGCGTGACGAGGCCCTTGTCCTTCGCCTCGTCCGCGCCGAATACACGGCCTTCCAACAGGATTTCCAGCGCCGTCTGGCGCCCCACCAACTGGCGCAGCGCGTCGATTTCCGGATAGGCCATGACCAGGCCCAGCCGCTTGATCGGCACGCCGAAACGGCTGGATTCGCCGCAGATGCGCAGGTCGCAAAGCCCCGCAATCTCCAGCCCGCCACCAACACAGATACCCTCGATCAGGGCGACCGTCGGATGCCGGCAGGATTTGAGCGCGGTCAGCGTGCGATGCAGGATTTCACCGTAGGCCTTCGCCTGTTCGGCGTTCGAGCGGTCCGTCTCGAATTCCGAGATATCGTTGCCTGGCGAGAAGGATTTGCCGCCGGCCCCGCGCAACACGACACAGCGCAAATCGTCATCGGCCGACAATTCCTCCAACACCGCGCCGAGACGCCGCCACATCGGCTTGGTTATGGCGTTCAGCTTGTCCGGCCGGTTCAGCGTAACGGTCGCAACATACCCGTCGCGGCGCACCAGGATGGTGTCTTCCGTCATGGCCAATGCTTCCTCAACCGTAGAACATATATACCAGCCCCATCGGGATGATCGGGATATAGGTCACCATCAGCAGGATGAACAGCAGCACGGCAACGAAATAGACATTGTACTTGCTGACGTCCCAGATATTCGCCTTGGCCACCGAGCAGGCCGTGATCAGCACGCTGGCGACCGGCGGGGTTTGCTGGCCGATACCGAGATTCAGGGTCACGATCAGGCCGAAATGCACGGGATCGATGCCGACGACATTGACCAGCGGCATGACGATCGGCACCACCAGGATGATCGCGGCCGCCGAATGCAGGAACAGGCCAAGCGCCAGGAACAACACGTTCAACAGGGCCAGCACGACATATCTGTTCTGGGTGAAATCGCCGATCGTAGCGGCGAGCTGCTGCGGTACCTGCTGTTCAGTGAGGAATACACCGACCAGCGCGGAAGACGCGACGAGCAGCATGACGACGGCGGTCTGCACCCCGCCCTCCATCATTGCCGCGCGCAGATGCGGCCAGTCGAGCTCGCGGTAGATGATGCCACCGATGAACAGGGCCGCGAACACCGCCAGGGCGGCGCCTTCGGTGGCCGTGACGAAGCCGCCGAAAATGCCGCCGAGAATAATGACCGGCAGCAGGAAGGCCCAGGCCGAGTCCTTGAAGGTCGCCCAGACGCGCGGCAGTTGGAAGGCCTCTTCGACCGGCAGCTTGTAGCGCACGGCGAACCAGTAGGCGACGCACATCATCAGGAACCCGCCCAGCACGCCGGGCACGATGCCGGCGACGAAAAGCTGGACCACCGAGGTGTCGGCCATCACGGCATAGAGAATCATTGGAATCGAGGGCGGGATGATGACGGCCAGCGTCGCCGAGGACGATGTCACGGCCGCCGCCAGAGCGCCCGGGTAGCCCTTCTTCTTCATGGCCGGTATCAGGATCGAGCCCAACGCCGCCACATCGGCGACCGCTGAACCGGAAATTTCCGCAAAGAACAGCGAGGTCCCGATATTGACCATCGCCAGACCGCCTTTTACGAAGCCCAGAAGGGCCGAGGCGAAGGCGATCAGCCGGCGCGATATACCGGACGAATTCATGATCGCGCCGGCCAGGATAAACAGCGGGATCGCCAGCAGCGGGAACTTCGTCGACCCGTCATACATGACCAGCGCAACGTTGGGCAGAATGTCGGGCCCGGTGGTAAGGACCATGGCCATGGCGGCGACAACGCCCAGCGCAACCGCGATCGGCACGTTCAACATCACCAGGACGAAGAGGCCGACAAACATCAGAACTATGGTCATTCGTCGGTGAACTCCGGCAGGGCTTCGTGGTGGATGCCCCGGCGCGCCTCGTCAAGAGCACGCGGCAGGCTGAGCAGTTGGGCAATAATGAACAGTACCGCCCCGACCGGGATGACCGACTGGGTGAACTGGATTGGAACATCCGGCAGGCTGATCAGATAACTGCCTTCGAGGACATCCAGCACCTCCAGTCCGACCCAGGCGAGCAGGACGAAGAAGCTGATAATGACGATTTCCCCCAGATAGACGGCGGCAACGCGCCAGTGCGGCGGTAGCGATTCCACCAGACCCGGGAATCCGATATGAGCGCGCTTCAGCGCAGCCAGCGCCGCGCCGTAATAGGTGAGCCAGGCAAGCATGATCGAGGCGACCTCGTCGTACCAGACGAAGGACGCGCCGGCTTTACGATAGATCACGGCCATCAGGACGACCAGTGCCATACCGCCGGTCAGCAACATGACCACCAGTTCCAGCAATCTTTCGAACCAGCGTTCCAGTTGCGCTAGTGTAGGCATAGGCTCAGGTCTCCCGAATCGCGAACGGAGCTTGCAAATTGTCGTGGAGAGATTGGACCCCGCCCCGCCACCGGAAGCTTCCAGGCGGCGGGACGGAACCCGCGGGTAGTCAGTTGGCCAGTGACAGAGCTTTGTCCACCAGATCCTTGCCGCCCTTAACGTCGGCGCCGAATTCTTCGTAGATGGGCGCGCTGGCCTTGACGAAAGCCGCCTTGTCGGCTTCGTTCACCTGCATGCCACCGGCTTTGAGCTTGGCCAGCAGATCGTCCTCCATGGCCGTCGCCGTTTCATAAACGAAGGCCTGGCTTTCCTTGGCGATCTTCTCGAGCTCGGCCGCAACATCCTTCGGCAGGCTATCCCATTTCTTCTTGCCGACCAGCACATAGGCCGGTGTGTAGACATGGCCCGTCAGCGACAGATATTTCTGCACTTCCTGGAATTTCGCGCTGGCGATCTGTGCGAACGGGTTTTCCTGGCCGTCCATCACGCCGGTTTGCAGCGCGACGAAAACTTCCGAGAACGCCATCGGCGTCGGATTGGCGCCATAGGCCTGGAACATCTTGACGCGCCATTTTCCCTTGGGCGTGCGAAGCTTGATGCCGTCGAGATCGGTTGGAACGTTGATCGGACGTGAATTGTTGGTGATATGGCGGAAGCCATTCTCCCACACGGCAATCACCTTGTAGCCCTTGGCTTCGGCCAACGGTGCCAGCTTGCTCCAGAAGATCTCGTTTTCGATCTTGTTCATGTGGGCCCGGTCCTTGACCAGGTAGGGCATGTCGAACACGCCGAACTCGTCGACGACCGACGACATGACACTCGACGGAAGCGAGAAATGGACGGTTCCGAGTGTCAGGTCTTGCAGGAGTTTCTGTTCCTTTTTGATTTGGCTGGAGCCATAGACCTCGATCTTCACCTTGCCGGCCATCTGCGCGTTGACACGCTTGGCGAATTCCTCGGCCGAGA
>CAJHYK010000070.1_pt1 | contig 12398 bp, 12 predicted proteins | sample 9198691 | NCBI WGS metagenome assembly CAJHYK01 (sample SAMEA7708355, study PRJEB35096) | sediment metagenome | biome: marine neritic benthic zone biome [ENVO:01000025]; feature: sediment [ENVO:00002007]; material: shallow marine sediment [ENVO:03000034] sea grass bed [ENVO_01000059] ...
CGAAAAAGTAGAGACTGCCGTCGAGCCGCGCTTCCAGGAACATTTCGTCGAGGCCATGGCCCTGCCCCACAAGACCGCCCCCTATCCCAACCTCGCGGCCGCCGTTACCCTGCCGGCGCGCAAGTCGGCCAACGACGCCAACAATGCGGGCGACAGGCCCCGAAGGCGCCGTCGAGGCTGAACGCGCCCGTTCAGGTCCCGGTAATACTTGCGGTAGTATGTTGGCGTGATGATAACGCCCGCCCACATGTATCGCGCCTGTCGCGCCATTCCTGCCTTGGCGCTGGTGCTCCTCGCAACCCTGCCCGCCCGGGCCGACGAGGCGGCGCTGGGAGCGGCGATTATCGAGGCCAACGCGGCCGCGGCGGAGACCCCGCGTGTTTCCGTGCTCGACCCGAAGATCGATCTCGACGGCGCATACCGGGTGCAGCAGCTGGTGGTCGATCATATGCTGGCGGGCGGCGATTCGGTGGCGGGCTACAAGGCGGGGCTGACCGGCAAGCTGGCGCGCTGGTGGTTCGATATCGACGACCCGGTGTTCGGCGTGATGCCGGCCTCGGGCCTGCACGAGAGCGGCGATCTAATCGACCAGCCGAAGGGCCGCCATATGCTGCTGGAGACCGAGATCGCCTTCGTCGCCGGGGCGCGGATCGACAAGCCGGTGGCGGATGTCGCGGCGCTGAGGCCGCTGATCCGCGGCGTCGCGCCGGTGATCGAGGCGCCGGCCGGCGGCTTTCCGGAGTCCCAGGCACGCAAGCTGACGGTCACCGACATCGTCGCCAACAACGTTTCCGCCCATATCCTGATCGTCGGCGACGAGCATCCGGCCGAAGGGCTAAACCTGGCCAAACTGGGGGCCGTGATGCGGCGCGGCGACAAGGTGGTCAGCAAGGGCACCGGCGCCGACGCGATGGGCGACCCGTGGGAAGCCGCCCTGTGGCTGGTCAATGTCGCGGTCAAACAGGGCCGGGTGATCGAGCCGGGGCATTATCTGTCGACCGGCGTCATCGGCGAACGCGTCGAAAGCGAACCCGGCCGCTATGTGGCGAATTTCGGCGAGCTGGGCGAAATCGAGTTCGAGATCAGATAGGGCGGCTTTTCGCCAGCCCCGTCAAAACCGGCACTTGCTCTCCGGCTCGTCGATGCCCAAGGTATCCAGCACATCGCGGCGGTGCAGGAAACCGTCCAGCGGGGCACGGGCAGCCACCGCGTTATGGGTGTGCAGCAGGAGCGGCTGGCGCAACTGGTTGTTCCAGGGGCGGAAACTGGCCGGGTTGCCTTTGTAGGCGTCGAAGGTCAGCGCGTCGCCTTTCAGATAAGCCGCCACCGCATCGAATTCCGTACCGCCGCTGCGCACCACCGCCTCGACGATCACCTTGTAGGCGGCCCAGGCGGCCCAGTCGGCATCCTTCATCTCGCGCCCGGCCTGTCGATGGAAGCGCTGATTCAGCTGCGGTGCGCCGTGGCGTTCCCATGCCCAGTGCCAGGCCGCGGCCGCCAGGCCCTGGGCCCCAACCACCGGGCGCGGCAAGTGGGTCTGGTAGGGCACGTAGCGGCCGAATTCGCCATAGCCGTCGGCCAGGAATAGCACGTCATGGTCCGGTTCGGCGGTCATCAGGGCGATATTGTTTTGCGCCCGGTTGCGCGGATCGTTGCTCAGCAGGAAGTCCTTTACCGCGGCGATCTTCAGGCCGAATTTCCGGGCCGAGCGCTCGAATGCCGCCGCGGTCGCCGTATCCTGCCGCTCCTCGCCGCGCAGCACCAGCACCCGTTTCCAGTTGCGCGCCGCCAGATATTGCGCCATCGCGTCCGTCAGCATGGCGCGGCTGGGGATCACATGCATGATATTGGCGCGGCAGTCCTCGCGGCGCAGCCGGTCGGCCGGCTCGGAGACGTTGAACAGCAGCACGCCGTCATCGCGGGTCGCATCGGCAAGCGCCAGCAGTGCCGTGGCATCGGCATCGACCAGGAAGAAGTGGATACCCACCTCGTCGCGCATGCGGTGGATCTCCGACGCCAGCGCCGCCGCGTCGGCGGCCTGTGCGCGCTCCAACCCCAGTTTCAGACCCAGCGCCCGGCCCGTTGCCCGACTTTCTCGCGCCGCGACCTCCGCGCCGGGGAAGGGCCGGTGGACGGTCCTCAGCTTCAATCCGGTATAGCTGCGGACTTCCGCGTAACGCGGGTCATCCACGATCTCCAGATAGCCGATGGTGAATGGCTCGGGCTCGGCCGCCTTAGCGACCGCGGGCAGCAGCGTCAGAGCCAGGAGAATGAGGGCGAGCCGGCGCATCAGTCGTCGATCAGGATGCCGTAGGGGATCATCCCGACCGGGATCGATTTCAGGACCTTGTGGGTCCCGGTGTCGATAATCGAGATATCGTCCGACAGGCCGTTGGCGACATACAGCAGGCTCTCGTCGCGGGTCAGCGCCAGGCCCCAGGGCCGCTTGCCGACCAGGATATAGTCGGTAACTTTGCGCGATTCCACATCGACCACGCCGACATGGTTGGCCCGGCCCAGCGCCACATAGGCGGTCTTGCCGTCGCGCGTAATCAGCAGGTCCACCGGGGTGACCTCCTCGCGCCGGAAACCGGGCGGCAGAAACAGGATGTCCCAGGCAATCTTGTTGGTGGCGGTATCGATGATATCCACCTCGCCCGCCAGTTCGGCAGAGACCCAGAGATATTTCTCGTCGCGGCTCAACGCAAAGCGCCGCGGCCGGGTGCCGACGAAGATGTCGGCCTTCACTTCCATGGTTTCGAAATCGATGACATGGACCAGATTGTTCGCTTCCGAGGCGACATAGACGGTCTTGCCGTCGGCCGTGAACAGCACGCCTTCCGGCTCCTCCCCCAGCTCCGCTTCGCCCTCCACCCTGCCGGTCGCCACATTGACCTTGGTCGCCGCCGCGTCCTCCTCGTTCGAAACCACCAGCCATTTGCCGCTGGGATGCAGGTCGAAGGTCTCCGGCTCCTCCATCTTGCGGATGCGGTGGACCAGCTTGGCGGTTGCCGTCTCATAGACCGCGATCACGTTGTCGTCCGCGCAGCCGACGAAAAACCGTGTGCGGTCCAGGTTGAAATGCATGCCGCGCGGCCGCGCGCAAGTCTCGAACTCGTCGATCACCTCGTGGGTCCGGCCATCGAGAACCGTGATGCTGCTGCTTTTCTCGTTGCTGACATAGACCTTGCCGGAAGGCTCCGCTCCAGCGCCGCCGGCGCCTGCGACGATCGCCGCCACTGTCGCAGCGACGCCTAATATCCTCCCGACCACTTTACGCATCACGATGACTCTATCTGCTGCTTGGTCATTGGACCTCCGTTGGACAGCAGACAATACCGGCGCCGCCGCCGCAGGATGGTCGGCCTTATGAAGACAACCTGGCTTCCACGACCAGCGCCCGTGCGGCGTGTTGCCCCACCCCTTTGTATAGGGAGTTTGCCACAGGGAAATTGACTATCAGTGTGCTGACGGGTAATAATCTTCTCCAGGGTTATGGCGGTAATTTCCGGTACCGGGTCCATATAATAATAATTGGAACGGAAAAGCCAAATATCACGTTTCATAAATGTGGTAGCGACCCTGAAGGGGACGGGGGCCGATCCGATATCGCTCCTCATTCCATCTTCGGAGACCATTGGGCCCCGGTCCGGGGCCAGGGAGGAATTATGAGTAAGTCAGCTTGGAAAAAGATGCTTGTCGGCATCTTCGCAACTGCCGGATTCGTTGCGGTCGGGGCCCTCACGGCCGCCGCGCAGGAAGTCCAGGGCGGCACGCTTTACGGCAATATGCAGACCGTTACGCAGGACATGCTGAACCGCGCCGAGAGCGACGGTAACAACTTCCTGCATACCAACGGCAACTACGACCAGACGCGCTACTATCCGGCGCGTCAGATCAACGTCGACAACGTCAAGAAGCTGCGCCCGGCCTGGATATTCCAGACCGAAATCGTGGAATCGCAGGAAACCACGCCGATTGTCGTGAATGGCATTATGTACATCACGACGTCGTTCAACCATGTCTATGCGCTCAATGCCAGAACGGGCGCGCAGATATGGCATTACAAGCACAAGATGGGTCCGATCACGACCTATTGCTGCGGCCCCAATAACCGCGGTGTCGCCGCCTTAGGCGACAAGGTATTCATGGGCACGCTGGACGCCAAGCTGGTGGCGCTCGACGGCAAGACCGGCAAGCTGGTCTGGGAACAGCAGATCGCCGATCCTGAATTAGGCTACTCCGAAACCATGGCACCGACCGCCGTCAACGGCAAGATCCTGATCGGCACCAACGGCGGCGAATACGGCATCCGCGGCTTCGTGAAGGCCTACAACGCCGAAGATGGCAAGCTGCTGTGGACCTTCCACACCATCCCGGAGAATTCCGTGGGCGTATGGGCAACCCACGATGCGACCGGCCGCGACATGCTGCGCGACATCAATGCCGAGAAGGCGGCGCTCAAGAAACTTGGAGACCCCTACAAGACCCTCGGCGGCGGCGTGTGGCAGAATCCGGCGGTGGATCTGGAGCGCAACCGCGTCTATTTCGTGGTCGGCAACCCCTCGCCGGACCTCGACGGTTCGATCCGCCCGGGCGATAATCTCTACACCGACTCGCTGGTCGCGGTCGACCTCGATACCGGCGAATATGTCTGCCACTTCCAGTATATCGCACATGACGTCTGGGATCTGGACGCGGTCAGCCCGCCGATCCTGACCAGGGTCAGGGACGCCAACGGCAACATGGTCGATGGCCTGCTGCATGGCGGCAAGACCGGCCACGTCTATGTCCATAACCGCGACGACTGCTCGCTGATCCGCTTCTCCGAGGCGATGGTGCCGCAGGAGGATATGTGGACGCTGCCGACCAAGGATGGCGCGCGCATGCTGCCGGGCGCCAATGGCGGCGTCGAATGGTCGCCGATGACAATCGATGAAAATCTCGGTCTCGCCTACGCCATCAATCTGCATCAGCCGATGACCTATCACGTGGAAAGCTCGCCCTACCCCGAGGGCAAGCTGTGGCTCGGCGGCGCGTTCAAGGTCATCCCCACGGAAGAGCAGTGGGGCAACATCACCGCAGTCGACTACAACACCGGCAAGATCCGCTGGCAGGTCAAGACGCCGCAGCCGATGATCGGCGGCATCCTGGCCACCGCCGGGGGGCTGGTGTTCACCGGCGAAGGCAACGGCCTGTTCAAGGCCTACGACTCCGAAACCGGCAGCGTGCTGTGGAGCTTCCAGGCCGGCGCCGGCGTCAATGCGCCGCCCGCGTCTTACACCGTCGACGGCAAGCAGTACATCGTCGTCGGCGCCGGCGGCAATGTGCAGCTCAATTACAAGCGCGGCAACAACATCATCGCGTTTGCGCTGCCGGACTGAACCCGGCGACCGAACCAGCGTTGGAGCCGGCCCCATGCGGAGCCGGCTCTTTCGCCTTCCGGCGGAACCCGATATGGGGAAAGCGTGTTATATGGGTGTCGGAAAGCGGCTCCCTTCTTTTGATATTTGCGAGGCAACGATATTCCAATGAACAGGGTAGGCAGGTTGCGGGCAGCGCTGGTTGTCGTCGCATGCGCCGGATGGTCCGCTCCGGTGTATGCCGTCGAGACTCCGGTCAATCCGGACGAAAGTGAGCGGCCCGTCCTGCCTGAAGAATACGCCTCGGTCTCGGCAGAGTTATTCGGCTGTTTCGAGTGCCACGGCGTCGGTGGTAAGCCCATTGACCCGGCGTTTCCCATCCTCTCCGGCCAGCATTTTTACTACCTCTATGTCCAGCTCAAGGACTTCAAGGCTGGCCGGCGGACCTCCGAGATAATGCAGCCCATGGTCGAAGAACTGAGCCGGGACCAGATGAAGCTTATCGCCCAGTACTTCTCCGAACAGGACTGGCCGGGCACCGGTTTCAAGGGCGATCCCGCGTTAATTGCCAAGGGCGAGACCGCCACCAGCGCAGGACAATGCGTCCAGTGCCATCGCGGCGCCTACGACGGCGATAGCCGCGTACCGCGTCTGGCCGGCCAGACGCGCGAATATCTCTTCAATACCCTGTCGGACTTCAAGCACAAGGTTCGCATGAACTCGCCCTCGAAATCCTCGTTGATGGATTCCTTCGACGAAGCGGATCTCGAAGCGATGGCTGAATTCCTGGCCGACCTCTAACTGCCAGATCTCGGCAATTCGATCCGGAGCGGCCCGTTTTATTGCCGATCACCGCCCGCTGGCGGCCAGTGCTGCAAGCACATCCGCCGCCGTCGCCAGATCCCTGACGGTTTTGCCGTCGCGGTCCCTGACGTCCGTGCTGGCGCCAGCGCGCAGGAGAGTTGCTGTTGCCTCGGCATGGCCCAGCGAAGCGGCGATCATCAGCGCCGTGCGGCCGCGGTTGTCCTGGAGGTCCAGGGTCGCACCGGACTCAATCAGCACTTTGACCGTGGCTACCCCATCACCGACCGGTACGTCGTTGGCGTGCCCCGCCGCCCACATCAACACTGTTAGGTCGTTGCCATAGCGGGCATCGATATCGACGCCGACTTCGAGCAACAGCCGTACCGTCTCGGCGAAACCCTTGGCCGCCGCGTAGACAATGGCCGATTTGCCGGTGCGGTCGACATAGTTGGGGTCGGCGCCCCTGGCCAGCAGCAATTCCACGACATCGTCGTCGCCGTTGAAGGCTGCCGCGGTCAAGGCCGATACGCCCTTGTTGTTGGCATGGTCGACAAAGGCGCCTGCCTCGATCAACATTCTGGCCGTGCGCGCATGGCCGCCTTCGGCGGCGCGAATCAGCGCCGTACTGCCAGCCAGATTGCGGTGATTGATGTCGGAACCCGCCGCCAGCAGCGCTTTGACCGCCTTGCGGTGCCCGTTGCCTGCAGCCAGCACCAGCGCCGTGCTGCCGAAGCGGTTGCGGGCTGCGACATTCGCGCCTTCGGCCAGCAGCCTTTCGATCTCGTCGACCCAGCCCTTTTCCGCCGCCTGCAGCAGGGCCAGGTTGGTCGTCATCGGGTTGACCGGCCGGCCGCGCGCGGTATCCGGCGTCCGGTCACGGTAATGATTTTCCGCCTGAGCCTGCAAGGGGCTCGCGGCCATGAAAACCAGGAACAGGAGTCTCCGCCAGTGCGATGCCATCGATCCTGCCTGTAATTGAATGTCGGAACGGCTTTATCTGCGGCAGGATAGCAAAAGACCCGCCGGCTGCAAATCGGCGGCTGGCGGGTTTCGGAGTACGGCCGGCAAAGGGCCGGTCGACAAATGCGCGGGGTCAGCCGTCCGGCTTCGCTTTGGCCAACTGCGACAGCAATCGAGTATGCTCGTTAAGCAAGGCGCGGGCTTCCTCGTTGGGATTGAGGATGGCCCTGACCCCATGGCGACCGTCTTCTTTCGCCGCCGCGCGCGAATCCGAGGACAGTTGGATCCCGGCGCCGTTTACGAAATTGTAAAATTTACTATTGCAGGCCATGGCTTTCCCCCTGTCCGATGATTTCAGACTGGCGGATCGGGGGCTGATTCTCATTGATTCAGGTCAACTATACCTGTGTATCGCCATTTTGCCGGCGTCTGCCCCGCCGACGGCGCACCGGATAGGGTGCCGCGCCAGTGCGGGGCAGGGACTCGACATCCGCCAGATCCGTCCGGCCGGTGACGCAGACCGGGCAGGCGCAGCCCGTGGCGCCAGTGCGCAGAATCATATCCTCGTAATCGAATTTGCGCTCGACCTTCAGGCACCAGCAGTCCTCGCCGCCTTCGCAATTGAACCGCCGGCCGCAATTCGGACAAGTAGCGCGCATGGGAACCGCCGCGGCCCGTCAGCCGCCGGCTTCGATCTTGAAGCGTTCCTTGACGACCGTGGTGAACAGGTTGTTGACGAGAACGCCGCGCAGCGCAGCATCCTCGGGCACCTCGCCGGGATCGAGGCTGCCGTCCTCATACATCTGGCGCACCTGCTCGCGGGCTTTCAGGACAACGGGGTCCAGCGCCGCCGTCGTCGAGCCGGAAATGAAGCGCACCAGTTTGTCGGCCATCTTCATGGCCTGCAGGTAATCCAGGCTTCCTGAATTCTGCAGCACGCCGACACGTTCCTTCACCGCCTCGATGCCGTTGCCCGACACCTCGCCCAACGCCTCGAAGGTGGCGTCCGCGGCGGCCAGCGGGTCCAGATTGTCGCCATGGCGCGCCTGGGTCAGCTGCAGCGCGCCGCACATCAGGAATCCCAGAACGTAATCGTCGTCCCAGAACCCTTCGGGCAGCGGCATCGCCCGCAGTCGATCGTCCACGAAAATCGCGATCACCCGTGCCGCGGTGTCCCGGGCTTCCGTCGTGAGGCTTTCAGTCATACGAAACTCCGCTGGGTAGCGCGGTTGCCCGATGCGGTCCGCGATGGGCCGACCCTAAAGCATTCATCCTCCCGGCGCAAAGACGGGACGCCAATCCCGTCAGGCGGTCAACGCGCCGAACACCCGCTCCAGCAACTGCGTGGTACGTTTCGCCGGGTCGTGCCGGATCGCCGCTTCCTCTTTCGCGACATAGGTGAAAATCCCGCTCAGCCCCTTCTTGACGGTATAGCGGGTCAGATCGCCCTTCACTTCGGGCACGAAGGGGATGGATTCGTATTGCGATATCACGATTTCGTATAACTGGACGACGCCGACTTCGTTCATCGATTCCTGCACGATCGGCGTGAAGCGTTCGATCAGCGGCGAGGTCATCTTGCGCTGGAAATATCGCGTCGCCCCGTCGTCCGGCCCCTGCCAGACGCCGCGCACGTCATCCAGCGTCATTTCGGCAATAGCGTTCCAGAATACATCCTTGGCCTCGGGCGCGGCACTTTCGGCGGTGCGGTTCAGCTTCAGTTCCAGATCCGCGGTCAGGCCGGCCAAGCCTACCTTGTCCAGCACTTTATGCACCTTGCGCAGATCCTCCGGTAGCGGAATATGGATCAGGGGATCGGCATTGTAGCCGTCCCTCGCACCGACCTGGCCAATGACGCGTTGCGTGCCGATCTGCAACGCCTCTTTCAGCCCGTTGCCGATTTCAAAATCGGTCAGCGATTGTGAACCCCCGCCTTCGAGCACTGCCGTGGCAACCGACAATCCGCTGCTGCCGGCAGTGGTCTGGCATCCCGCCAGGGCGGCGCCGGAAAGAAGGCCTACGAAACTTCTGCGACCGATCATCGATAGCTCTCCTTTTGAATTCGCTTTGCGCATGCTAGCCGCAAACCCTTGCCATGCGGTAAAGATGGAAAGGACTTTCCGATTTGCCCATTCCATTTGCCAAACCCGCTCCCGGCAGGACGATCGCGCCGGCGCGGCCGGCATCTGCACCGCCGGCGCCCGCGAAAAGCGCCTGCCGCCGGTGGCCTTTCGAATGTTGGGCGGGGTCGCGCGTGATCTCGTTTTGGCGCAAAAAATGGACGGCGAACGGTCGCGCCGCCGCCGCCCAGGGAACTGTATTGTCGTTACGGCGCCCCTCAATCGGGGTGCCGCAGGGAGATGGTAACTTCGGGAGGAACCATGCCCATTGACCGCGCATCACCAAGCTTCGCAAAAACATCCATCGAACGGGCGATGCACAGTCAGCGCCGGAACAGGCACGCGATGAATGGCGCCCCTGGACCGACGAGGGAACCGTAGCACAGCCAACGGGCGGTATGCAATCACCGGCTGCATTATGAAAAGCAATTTCTTGTCTGTTAAGTCATTTGAGGAAACTGTCGCAGTCGTTCCCATGCATATTGTGGGCACGGACAATTCCCCCGACGTCGATTTCGAAGCTTGCCGTGCATTCGTAATGGAACTCGAAGGACGGTTCCTGCCGGGTCACCGGCACAAGGACCTTCCGCCCGTCCACGATCCGGGTTTCGGTCACCGTGCTGATCGCGCCGGCCTGCCGTTCGGTGTGGCGGCTGCGCCAGGTCAGGATACGGCCGGCGTCCTTCAGTTCGTGGACGGAGTCGGGCGCGCCGGCTGCCAGCACGAGCTTGCGCTCGCTCTTTCCGATCCAGGCATCGAGCCGGTGAGGTTCGCGCCGCTCCCAGCGGGCGCAGCCGGCTACCGTGGCCAGAATCAGCATGGCGGCAATAAGACGCAGGTTAGGCAAGGCCGGTCGCTCCCACTTCAGATTAGCCACCGCAGAACATCGCATGATTCGCGCTTTCCGTCACCCCGGCGCTTGCATCCGCACGCTGTTGGCCGCAAGCTTCGCTTGAGGACGATGAATTCAGGAGATCGGTAAATGACCAAGCCCGCCCCTTGCCGCCCCTTCCATACGGCGCGCGACGACAAAGAGGCCGCCCAGCACATAAAGGATACGCCGCAGACGCGTTCGCCGAGCTACCGCCTGGCCTTCGCCGACCCGGATTTCCTGCTGCAGGACAATTTGCGTCCGGTGCGCCTGCAACTGGAACTCCTGAAACCGGAACTGGCCTTTCAGGAAGCTGGTATCGCGGCCACCATCGTCGTGTTCGGCAGTGCGCGCGTGCCGGCGCCCGAGGACAGCGCAGGCAGCCCGGAAAAGGTCGCCATTTATGAGGAGGCGCGGCGATTCGCTCATTTGATGTCGGAGCGAAGAAACGGGGACGGCATGCGCAATGTGATCGTCACCGGCGGCGGCCCCGGCATCATGGAGGCGGCCAACCGCGGTGCGCAGGAGGCCGGCGCGCGCACCGTCGGGCTGAATATCGTGCTGCCCCACGAACAGGCGCCGAATCCCTATATCACGCCGGAACTCAGTTTCCAGTTTCACTATTTCGCGATCCGCAAGATGCATTTCCTGATGCGCGCGCAGGCGCTGGTTTGCTTCCCCGGCGGGTTCGGCACGATGGACGAACTGTTCGAGACGCTGACCCTGATCCAGACCGGCAAGGTGGTGCCGATCCCGGTTCTGCTGTTTAAGGAAGACTGGTGGCGGCGCATCATCAATTTCGACGCGATGGTCGAAGAGGGCGTGATCGCGCCGGCCGATCTCAACATCTTCCGGTTCGTCGAAACCGCGGAAGAGGCCTGCGCGGCGATTGAGGGTTTTTACGACGAAAGCTAAGCCGGATTTAGCCCGCCACCGCTTGTTCGGGCGATCGATGCCGCCGTTGCGCGGCCGTCGGGCGGGTGTCGGCTGCCGGTTGGTAGACGACGCTGATTTCCTCGAATGCGGCGGCGGCGGATGCCGCGTCCTTGCCCGGGGCGAGTTCGAACGCATCGAAGCCGCAACGCCTCATCAGGTCGATCTGGTCGCGCAGGACCTTGCCGGTGGCGCGCAGCTGTCCGCGAAAGCGATAGCGTTCGCGCAGCAGCCGCGCGGTGGTGAAATGACGGCCATCGTTGAGGTTCGGGAAGTCCAGGGCGATCAGCGCGAGCCGGGGCAGGTCCGGCAGGATCTCCTCGATGCGCTCATGGCTCTCCAGCCTTACGCCAAGGGGCAGATTGCGCCCTGACAGGCCATCGCGTTCGGCCTTCCATCGTTCCAGCGATATCGTGGCGGGACGGTCCGGCGGCAGCGCCGCATCGTCGGCGACATGGCTCCAGGAGTCGTCGGCGATGGCGGGATTTCCGTTTCCATAGTCGATTAGCGGCATGGCGTGACTCCTCGGTTGTTCAGTCTTGTCCATAAAGCGCTTCGCGGAACGGCGCCGGGCCGGTGCGCCGCAGGCTATCGAGGAAGCGTTCGCCGTCGCGGCGCAACTCCAGCCAGGTGAGGATGATCGTCTCGATCGCCGCGACGATCTCGTCGGCGCCGAAACCGCGGCCGACAATCTTTCCAAGCGAGGCGTCCTCGGCCGAACTGCCGCCCAGCGTCACTTGATAGGATTCGGCGCCCGCCTTCTCCAGGCCAAGGATACCGATATGGCCGACATGGTGATGGGCGCAGGAATTGATGCAGCCGGAAATGTTGATGGTCAGCTCACCGAGATCGTGGCGTTCGTCGATTTCCGCCAGCCGTTCGCTCAGGCGCTGGGCCACCGGGATCGACCGTGCCGTCGCCAGCCCGCAAAAATCCAGGCCGGGGCAGGCCACGATATCGGTCACGCGCATCAGGTTCGGCGTCGCCAGGTCCAGCGAATCCAGCGCCCGCCACAAATCGTAAAGCCCGTCCTGGCGCACATGCGCAAGAACGAGGTTCTGTCGATGGGTAACGCGAATTTCCCCGTAACTGTATTCGTCCGCCAGGTCGGCCAGGGCATCCATCCGGTCGGCGGTGATATCCCCGGGAATACCGCCGGCCGGCTTCAAGGAGACGGTAACCGCCGCATAGCCCGGCTGCTTGTGGGAAAACAGGTTGGCGGTTGACCAGCGGGCAAAGGCGGCATCCTCCATACGCCTGGCCGCGAATTGCCCGGCCTCGGCTGCCTCGTAGGCCGGCGGCGCGAACTGGGCGCGAATGCGCAAGACTTCCGCCTCGTTCAGGCGC